>ERZ773069.376-NODE-376-length-30715-cov-5.977723_pt1 | contig 30715 bp, 44 predicted proteins | sample MGYA00580619_ERZ773069 | MGnify/ENA primary metagenome ERZ773069 (study PRJEB29015, sample SAMEA2738007) | human oral metagenome | biome: human oral; feature: human-associated habitat; material: dental | place: China | collected 2108 ...
AAAAGTTCCAGGTATCTCACACAAAAAAGGTAGCCGCCACAAAGCGACTACCTGCGATTTCATGGAGCCAGCTACCAGACTTGAACTGGTGACCCCCGCTTTACGAGAGCCGCGCAACTGCGGTCACTCGGGTCACTTTCCGCCAACCGGTCAAATTTTACACGCTGTTTAACCTGCATTTTGTGTAAAATGTCAAAAAAGCGGTTCCAGAGTAATTTCGGAGTTTGGGGCACAATCGGGGCACAAAAGGGGCACAGAAAAATGAAAAAAGTTAATAATTGCAATATTTATGTAATGAAATACCACGGTCAATGGCGGGCGCGTGTGAAGTGGACGGATGCCGCCGGTAACTATCACGATATATCACACTTGACCGGCGTCCCATGCAATGACACCGACAACACCAATCGCCAGAAGGCACTAGATGCCGCGCGGGCGTGGGCTAAATCACTCGACATCAAGCCACAGCGCAAAGAGGTAGCAGTATCAGTCTATAAGTACTGCCGTAATCACTACGCTACGCGCTTGGCGATGCAGAATATCGAGGCGCGTACCGTGCTCGCGTATAAGACGAGCCTTAAATACATCGACGAATTTTTTGGTGAAAAATCCATTGCTCAGCTCTCCACAAAGGATGTTGAGGCCTTTATACAGTCGCTACAAGAGCGCGGACTGGCGCCTAACACCATCAAAAAGACCTTTAACGTCTTGCATCATTGCGTGCGTCACGCCGTGGCCGTCCGTGACATCGATTGGGACTTTTGCGCGGCGATAAAGCCACCTAAGCGAGTGCTTATCGCTCCGAATCCCCTAGACGAGCCGAGCCGCCGAAAGCTCCTCACCATGCTTGCGGCGCTTGAGCCTACGCCCTATGTAATCGCGGTCTATCTCGCATACTTCACCGGTATGCGTCGCGGCGAGATATGCGCCCTTACATGGGAGGATGTGGCACTAAAAAGCAAGCCCGCAATACTGCGCGTGCGCCACGCTATCAGCACGAAAGAGGGTGGTACCTACATTAAGGGGACGAAGACCGGCCAAGAGCGGCGTATACCCTTGCCGGATGCTCTCGTGGATATTCTCAAGGCGCGCCGGTCTGAGATGGTAGAAGACTGCATGAGCCTTGGCATTGCTTTTAGCGCCGGATTTTACGTCTGCGGCAATATCGACGGCGGCTACATGTCGCCGACGCTGCTAACGCGCTGGTGGGGTCAGCACGCCCGCGAGTGGGGACTTACTGGCACACAAGGACGTACCCCGGTACTCCATGACCTCAGGCACACCTACGCCACAATAGCAGTTCGCACGGTTGATCCTAAAACAGCGCAAGACATCCTAGGACACTCTGATATCAATATGACGATGCGTTATGCCGATACGTCGATTGAGCAATTAGAGAAAGCGCGAAACCCTCTAGCGGCTGCGTTAGGCGAAAGCAAAGACACGGGCGCGAAAGTCGAGGAATTTCCACGAAAAGCGGCTAATTTCTAGCGTTTGTGTTTGTGCTGGTAAACGAGCCGTTCTAAGCCGTTTTAAGCCACGCAAAAATCAAAGTCGAGTAATTTACCCATAAAAATACCCTCAACCACCCGGGCGAGGGTATTCCCTTCCCCAAAAAAACAGTATGCAGTTGTCAAGGTACAAAAAACTCTTAGGAATTATGCAGTCAACTGTTTGGTTTGCAGCTTTTCGGCATAACTAGCTAACCAGTTGTAACCCTTAGGCGTTATGTGACTATATGTCTTTATGTATCCCCTATTGTTGAAAGTTTTGCGTACAAGTATTTTTTCGTTCAATGCTTTCTCTGTTGGAACAGGGTTCATCAAAGACATGTAACCCGCATTTCTTAACGTTGACATAATCCAACCTCTAGATACAAATACATAGCGAAGCCGCAAATAATTAGCTGCTTCCGTCAAGCTAATAGTACGTTTACCGTCCTTAAACATTTCGTGTTGCGCCGATGACTTTAGCTTGTCGTGCTTTGCCTGCTCGGTGACAAGCTCCACTAAACTTGCCATCGTGTCTACGGTCATACTAGACAATCTAAAAAGGCCAGTAATCTTATGCTCAAGCTCTTCTATACGGTCATTTGCCGCTTCTAGTTTCTTCGTCTGTTCTACGGAGTATGAGCCAGTAGATAGTACTGTTGGGATTACTTCCTCAAATATCCAAGCTTCAAACTTCTGTGCTTCAGGGAGCTTTGAGTGAGTGATTAAGCGGAGTAGGTTAGCTTGGTCGATAACTACTGTTTCACGTATGCGGCCTAGTGCATCGGGGATTGGGTAGCGTTTCACGCCCCAATCTTTACAATGGCGTTTTATCGCATCATTTGAGTTTCTGTACTTGAGTGCATTTGTTGAATCTTTGCCAACAAAATAAACACTTCCTTCTATTTTGACGGTTCTTGTGTCGCCAAAAGTAGGGTTGTTAAATGTTACAATTTTGCTAGATGCGTTCATCGCATCTCCTTTCTGAGAGACACCTCTAGTCCGCCAAGATGTGGGGTGTCTCTCTACTTTTGCTGCTTCCTATAGTCTTCTCTAACAAGCTGCTTTATATAACCTGACTTATTCTCCTTTCCCTCGATGAACTCTACTAATTCAGGTTCTACGTTTCTGTTAAAGCTCACTAAAACCTTACGTAGAGTTTTTTTGTCGTATCTCTTCTTACTTGGATACGTTGGCAAATTCTTACCTCCCTTCTATGTGTTATATACATAGTAATATGTGGTATATACACAGCCAAGTACTTTTTAGAAATTTTTTTCGGCATAAAAAACACCCGCTAAGTTTGCTAACGAAATCGTTAAGCCTAGCGGGTTCAGCATGAATATTATACCAAACCGGCATAAAAATAGCCCCCTCCCGCACGAAGCGAGAGGGGGTTTATTTGCGCCGTAGCACACCCCGCCGGAGCGGGGCGCAAGGGGTCGCGCCTAGGAACGTAGCCCCCTGTAGGAGCTAGGGACACGTAGTACACCTAGCCCGTAGTTACAGTATAGCACTTAAACCGCGATACCGGACAGATAGCCTGACTCGTCAATCTTAATCGTGATTGTACCGGTCATCATATGTCCGTCCGCATCAAAGGCGCAGAGCTTGCCCGCTCCAACGCTGTAGATACAATTGGCGACCATCGCACCGTCTTCATCGAAATAATACCAGATGTCGCGACCGTCTCCGGTGTCGTGGTACCAGCCAGTGACCATACGACCTGTCCCGTCGAGATAGTACATCTTGCCGTCGCGCTCCACCTTGCCGGTGAGCATGTGACCGTCAGATGCTAAGAGATACCAGCTGCCCTTGTACTCGATCCACTTATCAGCTACCAGGGCGCCGGACTCGTCCATGTACCACCAGAGCTTCTCGCCATCCTGCCAGGCGGCATGTACCCAACCTGTGAGCATCCAGCCGGACGCATTGAAGTAGTACCACTTATCGCCGACCATGTACCAGCCCACGGCGTACTCGTCTGCGGTGTCGCCGGTCTGGTACCACCATGAGCCTTTACCGTCGGTATGCCAACCAGCCGCGCTTGTAGAGCGTGAGCCAGTCATAACCTCGTACCAGTAGCACACGCGCTCCATGAAGTGTGTGTTTTGGCTTTCTGCAAGTTCTCCGGGGCATGCCGTGGCTACGATTTGGCGATGTGGCCTGATGTTGCCGCCCCACTCAGGGTATCCAAGCCCGTACTTGATAAGCAGTGCCGCCGTGAGGTGTGCGCCGCTCTCAAGCGTCGCTTCTGCGACCGTCCACGGGGATGTAGAGTTATTAGCGTGCTCGATGCTGATGCTCTCGCAATTTGCGACCCAGCGCCCACACGCCCAGGCCGTATCAGCTTCCAAGACATGCTGCGTGACCGTGCCTGCGACATCTACAGAGTAGTGAGCACTTTGCGCCTGCATCCTGTCCCACATGGCCGTAATGGCGGCTCCGTCAAGCCCTACAGCTGCTTCGTGGTGGATGACGATATAGCGCACACTGTGGCCGTCTCGCCCCTTACTGTATGCACTTGTCGGGATGTATGCATCAGCTTCAATTTCTCCCGTAAAATTCATTACTCCCCCTCCACACTCGCTGCCTTGAGTGGAGACTTACCGGAGTCAACCTCCGGAAGTCCTGCCACAGAGGTAAGCAAGGACACCACAGCCGCAAGAGCCGCCGCAGACGCCACCGCTACCCAGTCCACGGCGGTAATGCCGATAGCATTGGTGCCGATAAGGGCAACGGCCGTCTGTGCTGCCGTCTTAATGGCGCGTACCAGTGCTGCTTTGATCCAAACGTTCATAGTCTTTCCTTTCTAAACAAATAACAGTTCTTTCATTTCGTGTGCGCCTTTTCTAGGCGCTCCAACCTTCCCGCCTGTGTACGGGTCACACCCTCAACCACGGCAAGCCGCGTATTATGCTCGGCGAGAGTATCGCGTATGTTGACGATTGCTTCATCTGTGCGCGACATATACGCAACAAGCGCCTTTTGGCTGTCTTCGGCGTCTCCCTTTAGCTGCTTAACACCTTCCTCAATGCGGACAAGGCGCATAGCATCTTCTTGGCTCGCTCGGTTCATGGCACGGGTACCGTTGATGATAGATATCATCATGCCGACGAAACTCACAGCAGCTACAATCTGTTCAAAGGTGATGGGGTTCATAAAATCACCTTCTTAGTTCTGCACGGCATAACTCAAACAACCGTACCGCCAGCCGTTTGTATGGCCACCGCCGCCCATGTTTTGAGCCATGATTGAGCCGTCACTATAGACAGTTAAATGCTCTGTGCTAAGGTCTCCGTCTCTTAGGGCAAACGGAACTCTCAATTCGTCCCCATTAAGCTCATTGGTACCATTGCCGATTGCTTTAAGACGCTCATCACAGCCCTTAAAGCGATAACCTTCAGGGATGGTAAAGGGGCACTTAATGGATGCCCAAGAACTCGTATCACCAATAAATACTTGAACCTGTACGGTAACCATCTGCTTGTTGCCAAAAGCCCGCCAAAAGATTTTTGAACCATCAGAATAAGCGGGTTTCTCACAGCTTAAGATATCAAAATCATTTCCTCCAAGGGTATAAGCCTTTGGGAGTATGAGCGCCACACTTGGCTTTAGACCATCAAGTGTCACGCGTGCAATGGCGACTTGTGCCTGATGTCCTCCCTTTGATAGGTCTCCCGGAGTAAATACCGGGTCTTTTGCGGCTGCTTCCGTTGCTGCTGGTGTACCTTGGATGCTTGACAGCGAAACACTGCCAATACCAGTTGATGCGTCAACGTTAATTTTCAAGATAATTAAGTCCTTGCGCCACTGGTTTTGGGTGCCATTCGCAATAGCAACTGTTTCCGGCTTCTCGTTAATCAAAAAACGACCGTCTACAATGAGACCACCGGTAGCAATATTTACTTGATTAGCAGATGCCATTGTAACTGCCAGCTCATCCGCATAATCTGTGACAAACCTCCCCTTTCCAAAGATGGAAAGGTTAAGCGCTCCTGCCTGCTCTGCGGTTACGTGCGGCTTTCCTTGACGCGAAGTTATAAAATCAAATGCCATAATTCACCTACTTTCTCTTATTGTTCATGAAGTCTGATATTTCCTGATCTTGGCGCTGCCGCATGTGATTCCATGCCATTTTGTGACTAAAACAAAGATCATACTTAGCAGTTTCGCCCCGAGAGTTGGTATATGGTGCATCAATCAACCAACCATAGTGCTCAGCGTCTTTACTTGGGACGTCGAGTTTCGCCTGACAGCCCTTTACATCACACTCCACATGGATGTAATCGTTTTGTTTCACTGCTTGTCTCCTGTCGTGTATGTCACTTTTGACACACCGTTTTTGTCAATCGTGACAACCTTTTTTGTAATTGGCGCAGTAACCACAAGCCCTGTACGATCATCTGTCGCGCCGACAATATCGCCAATGTCATATCTATCGGCTTGATCTGTCAGCTCCACAGATAGCTTTGTGGCTTCTTTCCAGTAATCCTTTAGGCGTTTTGTGCCATCTTTTATGAGCGTATCTTTATCTGCCGACGTGTAGTTGTAATATTCTGCCCGCTCTTGTAAACCAAAAAAGGTCTGTTTCTCGCTCACGTTACCTTTAGCATCAAGGTATAACTCAAGTGCTATACGCTCGTCTTTTTGACCAGTACCACGACATACAAGATGGTTTTTTGGCAAATACTCCATATCAGCGGTGAGATTAACAAGGCTTGTGTCAAACTCTTCGTCTTCTGCCCAGTTTTTAGCCGGAACAGCAGAAATGAGAGCCTTTGAACTACTGTACCGTATAAGAAGCTTACCGCCAGATGCAGATATAAAACCACAGATAGCATCATAGAGAGTTGCATAAAGCGGTACTTCATAGCGTTTTGGAATGAGATTACACACGCTATCGTCAACGTCAAAAATGCTTTGCAGGTCATACTTAACGATTAGCTCTTTAATTGCTCTGTGTATCTCACCATTCAGTATGAGATTCTCGCCGTCATAGGCACCAAGAACAACCTTATTGCTAAGCAACCCACTCCACGTCTGACCACACCATGTGTAACCACTATCGACTTTTAGGCGCGTGATAATGCCACCGTATGCCGTCCCCTCGATATATACACGCATACCACTCTTGATTATTGGTGCTTTATCGGGAACAGACAACTCAAAATCATTCTCGGCGTTATCCCCTACACCGAAGGCAAGATCAAAGGAAACGGGGTCAATGAGCATTACATCAACCCCGTTTTCATCTTGCAAGATTATATCCATGGTAGCGCCGCCCGTCTCTCGATAACAGCAAGGTTAAAGCCCCATGATTGATCCCACGTAACCGTATGGTCTCCCGGTGTAATTTGATCGAATATATAGCTACCTGAACCTTTAGAGCCACGTATGCGACTACTAAATACGTCTTGACAGTTACCGTATGCGTCTTTTAGGACAACGCTGTCATGCGCCATAGATGCCTTTTTAGTGCTATCAATAACAAGTAGCCCGCGATCTTGCACAGTAACATTTACGCCATAGGTGTTATCGTCAATGTGTATCGTGGGCTTTATGGCATACCCGAATACCGTGATCCTAAAATCACACGGTGTACGTGCGTCTACCGTAAAAGTATCTGCCCTACCAGATGACCCGTAATCATGCGGGTAATCATGCGGGTAATCAATGCCGGAGATTTCCTGCTCCGTGCCTTGCTGCGGAATAAAATCATGGGATGTTTCACGCCGCCATAAAGGACTACTGACGCTCAAATCAAGCGACCAAACGCGATTTTCGGAGTACCAATTTGCAACGCTACCTTTGGTGATATTGCACTCGATATACCACCCGTCTACCTCTAATCTGTCAGACAACCCCCTTTCAGTATCATAATCGGCAAGCATTAAGAGTTTCTCAATGCGCTTGCGCTGCTCTTTTGTGCCAGCGATTAGCTCAACGCTATACGTTCGTTTCTCACGGACAAAGCCGCTGTTAACACTATTCCACTCCCAACCGGCGAGGTCGGTACCAAACATAAGCGTGTCAAAGGCACCGCTCACGTCAAATACCGACCCATCCGATGTGGTAAACGTTGCTTTATGCATTCACCATCATCTCCCGAATACGTCGCTTCTCTTCACGCTCAGACACAACGGTTACCGGTGCGCCCTCTGCAATAAGGCGTGGGAGATTGCCATTCAGCCATGCTGCTATATCAAAGTTGTTCAAGCGATTTGTTACACTTTCGGCAATGATGTCCGCAAATGGCTGTGAATACCTGCGGTTAGTCAACGGGACGATAGCTTCTGCCCCCGCTTCTCCAACAATATCAAGCGGTGCTGCTTTTGTCGCAATAGCGCCGTCTGCATGGTAGCGAACTCCGCCTGCGGCGTTCGCGCGAATACCTCCGGAAGCGTTAGCGTGTAAATGCGCCGTAAAAACACCCGAAACTTGCGAAAGCATACCAAGCACATGGTTAATTGTGCTTGTCGCATGGTCTTCCGCGACAACCGAGAAATACTTATCACGAATGCTCTTTGCGCTCACATGGTCAATCCCGAGTTCAGCTGATGAAATGGTGCCGTCATCATTAACCTCATAATGCTTGCCGTTAATTGTCATGGCATTAAAGTCCCAAACATTCCCAGCTTGGTCTTGAATGGTGCCATCATCAGTCACCGTAAACTCCTTAGGGTCAATCCCCAAAGCATTAAGGTTTTGAATCGACTTGACCATTTCACTAACGCTGCCGTTACTCGCTGTAGCCAGCGCCGAAAACATATCGGTACCAAGAGACTCAAGCTGTTGCGTTGAAATACCTGTATTCACAAGCGCTTCTGATAACTGGTTAACATCAAGCCCAACATTTGCCATACTATCTATGGCTTTTGATCCAAAGCCTGCAATGGTATTCATGAGGTCAGCTGCACCACTTGCAGCATCTCCCATACTACGTTCAAGATCTTTCACTGACGTATTAGCACTATCGAGTGCACCTTTTGCTTCATCCGCATCTTTCTTGAGCTTCCGAACTTGTTCATCCTTTTCTGCTTGGCCCTTTATGCCTTCTTCTACAGACTTGTAACCAAGCTGATTAACGTAATACTCAGCGTTGTACCCTTCATCTTTCTCTCGTTGATAGGCTTCTTCTCTTTGCTTAAGATAGGCGCTGTATGCTCCGTTATACGTCTTAAGAGCCTCTGTTTGTGCAGAATACGCCTCGGTGAGATTTTTAGACGCAGCGTTAATGCGAGCTTCTTTTTTCTTTGCTGCTACAAGATTGTCAATACTTTTAGCAAGATCTTGTACCTGCCCGTTTTCGTCTGTGTACTTACCCGCCAAAACATCAGATTTGCTAATATTGATGCCGTACTGGTCGGCAAGCGTCTTTAGTGCCCACTCAAGCTTGCCGTTTTCTTCTGCACTTAAGTCAGTCTTTTTAACTGTACTATCAATAACACGCTGTATTTGCGTCAGGGTACCAATAGTATTTTCAGCTTCGTCATTGTTTGCCTTCATAGTTTCTGCATGCTTCTCAAAAGAGCTTCGCAGATCGTCAAGTGAATACTTTGCAAGCTCACTTTGCTTTTTGATACTGTCAGACACCGTAAAGTATGTGCCTAAATCACCAGTACGCTTTACTTCATCAGCAAAAGACCCATAAGACTTAGTAAGTTTGTCTTGCTCGTGTTTCGCAGCGAGCATTGAGCCACCGACGACACCTACAACGGTTGCAACGGCGGCAAGACCTAAAGTAACGGGGTTAAGCATACTCGGGAGATTGAGAATAAACCCAAGACCAGAATTAAGCTTCCCAATAGTTTCGATTACATTTGATACAACCGATGAGACCTTTCGAAGCCCCATAAACGCAGCGACACCGATTGCGACTTTTGGTGCAAGATCAGCAAATACCGGCGCAATGGTTTTCAAAATGCCCACAATTGATGGGATATAGCTATTGACCGTCTTAAAAGCGTCACTAATGCCCTTTTTCAAGCCGGAAAACATACCGCTGATGTTCTCGTTACCGATTGCCTTTAGCGTGTCTGCAAGGCCACGTGTAATGGCGTTAGAGGTGTTCGCCATCTGTGTTTCAATGCCACCGGCTGCGGTTTCTGCCTGCTCCTTAAAGCTGGTTAGATGTGAGCCGCCTTCAAGGTCAAGCTTAATCATCGCATCAAGCAGCTGATCCATTGAAATAGTTTGTTGATGCTTTCCTCCGCCAAGTGCTTCATATAAATCATTTGCACCAGCTGTTGGACCCAACATAGCCTTTGCCAGCTGGTCAAGCTGTCCAGGCATAGCCTGCATAAGGCTTTTCCAGTCTTGCATATCAGGCTTGCCCTTAGAAAGCATCTGCCTGAACTGCTCTGCTGCTGCCGTTGCAATCTGCTGGTTTGCGCCGGATGCGATAAGCATGTCATTAAGCGCAAGTCCCGCTTTTGTCGCTTTGCCAAGGTCTTTGGTAATAACGGAGATGCCTTTAACGGTCGTTACCATATCGTCAAGCCGTGTGGGAAGTGCCTGCAACCTGTCGGACATGTAATTAACCCACTGGCTCGCTTCCTTGGAAGAATAGCCTAGACTTTGCATCGTCTTAGGAAAGAGGTTAAGCGTATCAAGTCGCTTTACTGCCGAGTCAACGTGACTTGATACGGTTGATATTGCGCTATCAACCGCACGGGACACAACACCAGATACAGCACCGGCAATAGCAAAACCTTTACCAAAGCCTTTTGCGGTATTTTGACCCATACGGGTACCGGCCGATGTCGAAACCTTACCGTCTGCGGATCCTAAAGCCTTGTTAATCGTGCCGGAAAGGTTATCGAACTTCGGAACAATAAGAAGTGAAGTTGAGCCAATATTACCCACTTGTAACCTCCTTCCATTCTGTTGTTTCCATGATTTCCTTTACGCGCTTTAACTGCTGTTTTTTGTGCTTTGTATTCTCCGCTGCTCGCTTACGCTCGATAATGTCACGCGGTCTTGTCACGCGCTCCGGCTGCTCTTGTCCTTCATAGCGCACGCCACTTCCCCATGCGATCATATAAAGCAAATCCTCAACGTCTGCTATTGCTTCTCTCGTCTCACTCCATGAACACTCAGGGCTTATTGCCGATACGTACAGGGAGCCGTGAGGAAGAGTAAGAATGAGGTCTACACATTCGGGGATGTTTGTTATCTCGTCATATGAAACGTGGTAATACGCTCTAAAATCGTGCCTGAGTTCGCGTATATGGCCTTCTTCAAGCTGTGCGAGCGCTAGAAGTTTTTTAGTTCTTCATTCTCAAAGACAGAAAGATACGCATAGGTGAGAGAAGCCATGTTTACAAGTCCGTCATCCTCGGTGCAATGAGCGTAAATATCGTCGAACTGCTCATTCCCAAGAACAAGGCGCATGGCTTCAAAAAGCTTGTCATCCGTGAGGTTTTTGCCATTCAAAAGATCGCTTACGCGCTTATCATGCAGACGTTTTACCGGCACGGTATACACCTTGCCGAAAATCTTGATATCCGCCTGCTTTGTTAGGTGTTGCTTAATAAACTCGCGCTTTGCTTTGACACCTTTGAGCTTAGAGCAATCAAGCTCCATAGCTCGTGCGTATAAGTCAAGCTCTTTTGCGCCCATGTTATCAAAAATAGATGTATCCATACTGCTCCTTATGTAAAAATACCCCCTCATATCGAGGGGGTATAAGGGGGATTTGTTTACGCCTCGGCGAAGTACTCTTTAACAACCTCTGAGCCGTCATCGGGCGTATTCGCGGTAATCTCCATACCGTATACCATAAGGTCACCGCGCTTGTGGGCTACATCGTCAAAGGAAGTGATAACACCCTTCTCAACAACGATACGGTGCAGACGACCATCACTCACAAGTTCCTGCAAAACAAATGGGTGCTTCTCGCCCTTATAAGGCTTGCGCTTAATAGCGGTAATCTTACCGGCTACCTCTGTTACAGAGTCGTCCCCATAGCGCAGTTTTGCTACAGCGGGGCGATTAACTTCAAGAAACTCGACCTTAATTTTGGTTGTATCATCATCAACGGTTGTCATGACGATAGTACCGTGATAGCCCTTATGGTCAGACGTGGAAATTGAGCGGCTATCGGTAAAGCCGTTCTCACTCAACTCACCCAAGCTTACAAAATCAGTAAGGGTACTCATTTTGGTTGTTGCGTCGGTTGGAACCGCCGCATTGGGCTTGAACGAGGTATAGACAACACCGCCACCCTCGATACCGATAGAAGATGTTGCAAACCCAGGATTGAGTTCAGTTGTTGCTTTGGCTGGTTCTGGCATAGTTACTCCTTAAAAGTTGAAAGATTGTATGAGAGATGCCAACGCGGACAACCTGCATCCGTATCAAAATCGCTGTAAAAGCTTGTTTCGTTAATTGAGCCGTAACCGGCCAAAAACGGGAGCTGATGCATAAGGTCGGAGACCTTTTCAGCAGCGGCAAATGCTTTCTGTTCGCTGGTGTCCCATACCAAAATGGTTAATGTTGGAAAATCGAGGTATTTATCTCGTCCGCCCCCCGAACGGCGAACAACAATCAGCGGGTATTTACGTTTCTCGGGGACACTTACGGCTACATGAAAACCGGGAAGCGCCTTAGCGAGACGGTCGCGTATATCCGCTTGCACATTTAATCTTGGCATACTAGCCGCCTAAGAACTCGTCAAGGTCACCATGCATTGATTGCGCCTTCAAACCGCGTGTACCTGTGGTTTCCACAATGCCAACAGCTGCCTTATCAAGAACTTTCACTCGGCCACGATACGCAGCGCGCATCCAGGCTTCCTTGTCCTCACGTCGTGATGCTTCCTTCGCGCTTGCAGATGCAGCGATACTTGCCGACTTTGCCGCAAGTTGGCTTTGTACGGAGCCGCTTTTCGCTATGCGCGCGATCTCTGAAAGATTGAGTTTTACCGGTGAAAAATTACCCATTGAGAACACCTACCTCAGCAATCATGTTCCAGCGTGTGGGACACGGAATAGTACGATCAGGCGCGCCGCTTACTCTCAGTGCTGCGTCAATGTCATTGATATCTCCACCGCGCTCTATAAGCACAACACGGGCGTGTATAAGGTTTCCTTTGTATGTTTTGGGGAACGCTACAGAGTATTGAACAAACACACCGTCGGGGCGCATACCGTCAGACGAACTACGAGAATTGGTTAGGTCAGAGCCAGACAAAGGACGCACAAGGCAATCGTCAACAACCTCACTTGCCCACGTATAGACCGGCTCGCCCATCTCGTCAGTGCCTGTCTTAGAGCGCGTCAACACCACAACACGCTCTCCTAATTTCAACATGAAACCACCACCTAATATGGCGATATGATGCCGATACGCTGCGATTTCCCTAAAAGTTTCTTTAGGGTGTTAAGCGTGTCGCGATCGAAATAGGCGCTGCCGCTTGGATTGGTAACTGCTACCTGAGCCTGAAACCCGTTTGCCGAAAAGCTCGCAGACTTCGCACCGGATACGTCCCCGAAACCATCAAGTGTTGGCGGTATGAGCGTTTTACGTGCAGCGTCAACGACCAGCAGACGCGCTAACATCTGCTGGTCGTCGGTAAGCTTTCTCTTGCTCGTAATACCAAGGTGTGCTCGCAACTTTGCTGATTGTTGCTCAAGTGTCGCAGATACGCGCAATTTATCAGTCGTACTATCTCCCGTATCGTTGCGGTACTGCTCCACGGTTGCGTAAGCACTCATTACGACCTCGCTTATTTGACCTTGATGGTGCCCTTAACGATGTAATTCGTGACCTCTGCGACAAAGCGAGCACCGGCAATAAAGTCAGACTCGACAGAGACACGATCAAGCGCTGGCACGTGTGCAACGCCGATAAGGCCGTTCTCGTCAGAGAGATACGGGAAGCCAGCGGCATTAAGGCCAGCCATATCAACGCCGTATGCCTTAATGTTCTCAGCTGCGGTAACGTATACGGCTCCCTTATCAACCTTAGAAGTGGCAAAAAGGCCACCAAGACCAAGGAAGTCAGCAATGTACGTCATGCCAAAAAGGGTTTGCGTGGTAACCGGAGCATCACCAAGGTATGCGTAGATATCTTCAGTGTTTGCGATAACGATTACCTGACTTGTAGCGTCCCCATTACCCTCCATAGACGCATTAAGCTTGCCAATAGCAGCAGCAATGGCGGCTTGGAGGTTCTTGCCCTCAACAGCTCCAGTACCGGTCTTAACGGTGGCAATAAAATCACCAACAACGCCATTGCGAACAAGAGACATGACCTTTCGGTCGGTTCCCAGTACTGCAACGTCCATACCAGAGGCAAGGACAGCCTGAGCGGTCGTGACGCGGCGATAAGGCTTAAGATCAATCTTGCCAATAGGCTTCTTGATAGCCGTAATCTTTGTCAGTGGTACCTCGTCGCCCTCGGTATAAGCACCTGCGGCAAGAGTACCGGAGTACTCAATTTGCTCCAGCTGATGGCCTGCCTGAACCGTCTCAACACCAGTAATGCCGAGAATACCGGCAAGGCGGTCAAAATCGCCGGTAAACTGCTTAACAGCAAGCTCGCTAAGGGCGGTATTTACCGCATCTGCGGTAGTAGTGTTAGGAATAACTGCCATAATAAAAACTCCTTTTACTTGTTTGTTAATTGCTTCGTGCGTGCGCGGACAAACTCAAGCGGGTTTTCAATGCTGTTAACATCAATTACCTGTGCGTTTGCTGCGCCACCTTTGTCTTGTGGATAGAGAGCCTGCGTCTTCGCAAATGTTGACGCGTACTCACTCACCGCTTTTGCAGACGCGGAAATATCGTCTTCTGTGACTCCGTGAAGAAGGTCTACCGGGACGCCGGTCTCTTTTGAAACGCGTACCTTTACTTTCAAGCTTTCGTTTTCCTGCTCAAGCTCAGATACACGGTTTTTGAGTCCCGTATCGTCTCCGGCATTCTCAAGCTGTTTTTTCATCTCTTCGAGCTGCTTGAGGTTTTCTTTTGCACGGTCTTCCCACTTACGGCTTTCCGCCTTCCAGTCCTTCGTTGGCTCCGTATTGGTACCGCTAGGAGCACTTTGCGCCTGTGTAGGCTCACTCTGTGTTCCTGATGCTTGTACTGCCGGATCGCTTGCCGTCGGATCTGTTTGTGGATCTTTTACGTCTGCCATGTCTTACTCCTTTGCTTTTCGCATTGGTTTTTGGGCTTTTCGCCCCGTTTGCATATGAAAAAAGCCACCCTTTCCGAGTGGCTTTAATCGACTAATGTTTGTGTGCTGGTATGCCTAGATCGTGTGCCATTTGGCCAACTATCCGATTACGCAAATACGCATCATATGAAGGCGTTCGCCCGTTCCGTGTATACTTCATGCGCTCCTCTTGGCTCATGCTCTCCCAGTCTGCGCGCGCGTCTTTTACTGCTCTGTCGCGCGCTTTGCTATATGCATCCAAGTATTTGTCTTGGTCGTACCCCTCAAGACCGCCGCCGTCAAACTCCGGCGTTGGAGTACAGCGACAATGGTTGTGACGCGCCACCGTGTTTTTTGTACGGTAAACAAAGCCTTGCGATGCAAGGAATACACACCATGCACACGCATCAGCATGTGGAACAAGTGCCCAGCGTGGATGAGCACTATCACGCATGGAGTTATACGTAATGGTTTCATCTGCATATTCATAGGTTCTCCGGCTTGCGTATCCTTGCAGAGTAGCGACAATCTTTTCTAGCTCGCTATATTGGCTCGTTGTCCGCGATACGTCACCTTGCAGCTTGTAAAGATATCCGCTTAGATCGGGTATCTCTGCGTCGTAGTCAATTTTGACATGGGCAAGCTCCCTTTGCTCGTCATAGAACTCAACTGCAACAGCAGCCGCACGCTCACCGTATGCAGCTACAATATCGGGATACGCGCTGAACAAAAAGCTATGTACTTCGTCTCTTGGTTGCCCTTCTACTTGCTGCAAAAGCTCGCCTACAGCCTTAATGGCGAGGTTTGAGTTTGTGATAAGCGCACGATCATAGCGCTCAAAATCACCCTGTGAAATCATTACACACCCATTCCGTCGGCTATACGATTAAGTGCACTAATAGCTCCGTTTTTGCGCTTCTCTGCCATAAGGCGGTCAATCGTGGGCTGTGACAGTCCAACTCCCTCATAAAAGACGCGAGTACCTGCAATCGATGGGTCGGATGCGGCAAGCTTCGTCCATGCATCAGCGCGCGCTGAAATCGTCGGCATTGACGGATCGCGCATATACGCTTGAACGCCCTTCTGCTCGTCTGTGAGCGCGTCTAACGTGGTATTTCCGGCAACTGCCATAATCATTCGCCCGATGGTTTCAAGCGTCTCTGAATTACGCCTGTTGGCTGCTTCGACCTCTAGGATAAGCGGGTTATTTGCTGCACCAAGCGCATCAGAAGAGGTATACGTATTCGATAGAACACCGAGCTGCGATAGAGGTACGTTTGTAGCACCGCTAAACCTCTGTGCATCGTTTTCAAACACCCTGGTAAAGTTTTCAGCATTACCGGCGGCAAACTGTCCAACCTGCGGAACATCACCGTTTTCATCGCGCGAGATAGCAAGCATTGCGCCAAAATATGCCTTGAACTTTTGTTCAGGTGTTAGACCACGTATCTCTTCCTCGTCTTCTTCGCCGTCATCGTCTTCATCATTGACCTTACCGGTGAGCATCCCCTCAGATACGCCAATCATGTAACGCTGCGGATACGTAAAGAGCGTCGCACCGACCTCCATGTTACAAAGGTCGCGAACTGCCTTATCAACAATAGAGATAAGCTCAGGCGTAATCATGGAATGGCCAAGTGGGCGATCAGGGTCAGGCTCATTGACAAATACATCCATAAGCGGGCGCCCGAGCGCATGCGGCTCAACGATATACTTCCATGTACGCCTATCATCGACGGTAAACATATCGATAACGACATCCGGGAAGTGAAAAACAAACCGTGTTGGATTACCGCTTTTATCAACGTCGGAGAGTACTACACCGCAGCCGATACGGTCGGCGATGTTATCCCAGAGCACCGAGAATTGATTTGCTGAGAACACGCGAACCTTAGCTTTTGGCTGCCCCGTGCTTCCACGCATAACGGTTACGGCTGAAATTCCGTAAGTAAGAGCGCTCGTCCATGCTTGCTGATACAGCGACCGTAAGCGATTGGCCGTAACAAGCTTGTCAAGACCTGCATCAGCCTGTCCTGCGAACACATATCCGTCAAAAACAGAGCGCATAGCATGAGCATGTATTGCTTTTGAACACCAACCCACAACACTATTAAGGTTTTGTTTGATGCGTAGCGGCAAAACATCTATGCCAAGGTCAATAAGGACGTTTTTCATGTTGTAATACGACTTAAGATTGGCGTTTCTACTCTCAACAGCGTTCCATGCGGTAAAAAGACGCTTTGCTCGCTCCTGGTACTCAAGAGGGAGCACGCTTATATCTGGTCTAAGCATTTATAAAAACCTCTGTTTTCTTTTCGGGTTTCTCTTCGTTGTCCTCGCTCCCCAAAGAGCTAAAGTTGCCGCTTCTATCGGTGTTGGGTCTGTATCATCAATAGATCCAAAACCCCACCCGCCACGGTTACCAATAAAACGGCGCACACAGCCAAGAGCAGAGTTGTTAAGCGCGCGCGAATAGGTATGAAAAACGGACTTATCACTAAGTCCGTCATAAAATCCTTGGGCTGCTGCGATTACCTCGCCGGTTTTTGGTCTTACGATATAACCTCGCGGTACTTTTAGGCTCTCAAAGTTCGTCATAAGTGCTTCTGCGCCGCTTAAACCATCAACAACACACACACTGGTGTTCTTCGCACGCTTGGAAAGCGCCTCAGCAAGGGAGCGTGTGCCACCCTTGGTGTCTCCAATTTCCACAAGCTCAATAGCGGCTTTGCCATTGCGGGATAATTTGCAGCCTACAAGGGCGTAGCGGGAACCATCTTGGCTGAATTTCACTCCAAAGGCTTTTTTGTACTTGTACTTATCGCCAATGGACTTGATGTAAGCAGCTTTCCAGAGTGACTCTGTAATTGCCGGATTTTGTCTTGTTTGTTTCGACCACCAGCCTAGGCGCTCGCGGGCAAAACCATCAGGTGTAACGTCATCTGCTTCCGCAGCAATCGTATCTTCATCAATGAGATAACCAAGCGACGGGTTTGTCTCATACCAGCGCTCAATATCATGTGGATCACCGATTTCGTCAACTGCCCATTCAAGCCATGCGGTGCTTTTTGTATCTCCGTCATGTACTCTATCGTGCAGCGGCTTAAAAACATCCGCAGGTGCCTTGTTATTTGGCGGCGTTCCAAGATAAATGGTTTGTGCATTGTGCTTTTTGCTTGCAGACGTAACAAAGCGTGATGCGTCTTGCTGCTCTCGTGTTAACTCCTGCGCTTCGTCATAGATTACTACATCGTAGCTTTTACCACGCGCAAGATTGTTTGTGCGTGTTGTAAAGCGTATCATGCCGCCATTTTTGAGGTAAATTGCTTGCTGACCGTTGGTTTTGCGTACGGTATCTAAGAGGTCGTTTAAGTCCTCGTTCTCCTCGTCTTCAAATGGCGCGGAAAGCTCCTTAAACATCCCGTCTGCAGTGTCTCCGTGCTGGCACGTGTAAAGGATCTTCTCGCCATCGGCAATTAAACCGTAAAAACAACGAGCACGAACGCTCCAAGACTTACCATTTTGCCTGGAAAGAGATAACCCAACCGTTTTGAACGCATATTTATCGCGTTTATTGCGCGCAAGCATAACATCAAGGAAATACTGCTGCCACTCTAGCGGTTCGTCCCAGAACTCAGATGCCAGAGCTGCCGCCTGTTCACCGTCAGTGTAAGCATATTTACCGACTACCTCAAATGTCGGCTCTTGCCTACCATATCGTTTAGCCACTCTTTACTCGCTTTGCTTTCTTCGCGCGATCATCCATAACAAATTGCAGTGTTTTACCTTGTTTTGTTTTCTTTTTCTCAGGCTGCACCGAATCATTGATGCCAAGCTGTTTGTTTATCTGCCTGATTTCTGCACTCGCTTGTTTAAGCTTGTCAATCTGCGGTAAGGCTTTGAGGTCGCCAAGCTTGTTTTGGTATGCAACTTGGCCAACCTCGTCGATATCGTCCATACACTGCTGTGCGATTTGATGCCAGTAAATCAAAATCGTCAATGTTGGTATATCAGACGGTGAAAACTTACGTCCTTGTGTGATTTCTTGCCACTTAGCAGCTTTGAAAGAATCGTTTGCCACGCTTTCCGGCATTTCAAGGCTTGAAGAGCCAACCTTTTGTTCAGCTTTTTTACGCGGCATATTTCACCTACTTATTTATGTTTTTAAGTGTTTTATCCACAAAAGACCGAGCTGCGTCTTCTACAGAATTGCTTGTCTGTAAATGGCTTTCCTTCCCAAGCTACACCTTTAGCCGATGTGCTTGATGCACCACGTCCGCCCATATGTCGCCTTTCTTGTCTAATAAAAAAGCCACTCCGTAGAGTGGCATTTTCCAAGACAACTATCAGCTTAGCCGTCTATAATCATGTTTTCGAAGTTTCCCTCGTACAGAACAACATCCCCGTTCGGCATCCGATATAGATCATCTGGCAACTTTTCACCATCTTTTACATAAAGGATATCATCCTTACCAAAATAGGCACCCTCAGGGAGATCAACAATTCCTGGAATATCGTTATCAGACTTCATTGCTCCTCCTATTTCTCAACTTTGAACTTCAACCCATATTTACCCGCATTTTGCGAAAGCCAATCCTGAGCCTCTTTAACACTTCTTCCGTGACTTAAAAACCTGCGATATTCTCCTGCAAGTCCCTCAAAATCTGCCCTTTGAGATACTTTCACAAGTGAAGCGGTTCCGTTTGTCTTAGTAGCGGCGCGAATGCCAACCCCTCCTAGGGAGCCTGTAACTTTAATGTCTGCCACTGAAAAAACTGCTGAGCCGCTCGGGTGGTTATGGGTAACTATATTCCCTCTAACTTTATAGCTTTCACCGGCAAAGTTAACAGAACCCCTTGTTCCTTTATATGCTGCAAGAACGAAACCATACTGATCGACAATAACACCTGTCTCATAGCTGTTCTGGGTAATTTTCTTTTCCACCGCTGCAAATGTGACCTGTTGCGATACTTTATTGCCTGATATGGTTTGGAATGCTGCTGCAAGTAATTTTTCAGACGGCGCTTGCGGCTTATGGTTATCGGGGATCATCAAACCCTCCGTTTTTGCCGTTTTAGACCAACTTCCTCTACCGCCCATGTGCAAGCCTTTCTGTTACATGATTCTTGTATTCCACAACTTCGATATCGCCAAAGTCAAAATCAATCGTGCCGCCGTAAAGTAACAACCGTGTTGGCTGTACTGCTTTAATTGCAGCTTTAAGACCACTCTTAAACGCCTTGAGTGCGTCTTTATCACCTTTGATACCAACCGTTGAGGTGGCAACAGTCGAACCTTTCGGAACGCCTTCAAAGGTGAACTTATAACTCGTCCTGTCTGACCACGTAAGCAGAGGAATTACCTTAATGCCTTGCGTTAACCAAAAGTACGCTAGCGCTTGTGATCGATAGCGATTCCACACCTGCATGGGATATGGCATATCCATATACAGTGAGAAATCAGGAGCGATGACATAATCAAACTGTTTTAAGAGGTCGATATACTCGCGTGGACTATTCCACAGACGCTCAAATTGATAATCGTCTAAGAAGAAATGACATGCTTTCCCTTTCTTCTCCTCAGCCGATGTTGACTTTGCATAATTAAACCCCATGAAGTCATCAGGTTTACAATCGATTGCAGGAAGTTCCGGCATGCCAGATATCCCGCAATCGTAACGATTGACAATATCGAGGTTATAGCCTTTGTCTGTTTTTAGACGCTCCGCGCCATACGTGAGGTTTTTGCTTTTGAAGTCACAGCCGAACTTTGACATATCCAGCTTGCCAATGCTTTTAACCTCGCTTTTAAGCATGGAAATGTTCCACGTCGAGATTTCTCCCGTTTTGTTGTCCGCGATACGATATGCCTTGATCTGATCCTCAGTAAGACCGTCACAGTACGCGATATTCTCGTCCGGTATCTCCGTCCAGCCGAGCGATTTACACGCCGCGACACGCGTATGACCCGTGACAATAATCGGGTTTTCTCGGCTTTCCAGGACAATTTGACCACGTAAACCAAACTCCCGAATAGAGTCTGCAACAGCCGGAATTGCCTTCTTGTTATGCCGTGCATTACGCTCATACGGGATGATGTCAGAAATCTTCACACGAAGCCTTTCAGACGATGTATTCTAACTGCTGTTTTGTAAAAACTACCTCGGGGGGATATTAGCCCTGGTGCGGAAGGATGGCGGCCAGGTCGTTTATAAAAGACCCCCCTATCTACCTGCGGAAACGTTACCAATCGGTGGTAGTGGTTGGTGGCTCGAATTGTACAAAATCACGTTTATGCAGCTCAAGAGCTTGTGCAGCTCTCACGAATTGTTGAGGATTAAACCATTGAGCTTTAAGCTTTGCGAGTTGTGACTGAACAGCGCGAACATACTCAACACTCCGCGCTCTCCGCCAGTTGTTGCAACACCTATGAGCTGCGGAAATGTTAGCAGTGTCATACGGTGAACCACCAAGAGAGACTGGTATAAGCTCGTCCGCCTCGTATGCCTGGGCATCCCGAGCAGGTAGGCTATAGTCTATTGGGAGTCCACATATCCAACAGTGAGTATCACGAGCACGAACACGAGAGCGTACGGCATTGCGGCGGCTGCTGTTAGCTCTGCGTACATTGCTCTTTGCCATACGCCAATACCTCCGTGCTTGTGCCAGCCATACCCCATACCTAAAACAAAAGCCCTCACTTCCGTAAGGGCTTGCGTTACTCTCGATAGAACAACCACGCTAACACACTAGCACATATTGGCGTGACAAAGTGTGCCAAAATGTGACAAAGTATGACAGGATTAGTACTCCTTAAGCAAACGCTTGTACTGCCTGTATATTTCACGATTGACTAAAACAATGTCTCTATCAGTCAAGGAATACTCATGAGCTCTTTTGAGAGCTTTACGAGCATCAGCAAGAGCATCTATCACCGGTAGAGCTTCATAGCCTATTTTGTCGCGGTCTCCCCAGCTAGACACATGGTTAATAATCCACTCGGCGTTGTCATCAAGAATCTTGGCCTCAAACTTGCGCTCAAATAAATCAAGTGATGTTGATATGCTTTCGTACTCATTGCATAAATCGCTGTACTTGTCATAGGCATCCGTAAGCCGCTTATTCAAGCGCGAATCAATCCAAAAATTTATCGTCATCCCAAAAAGAATCACCATTGATAACACGGCGTTAATCATCCCAATTCCTCCTCATTATCCTTGAGCCATACACACATACAGCGCAGGTCGTCTACCACATCGGCAAGCCCTGAGCGCTGCACTCGTACCGAGATCGTGCCGACTGCATTACTCAGCGTGTAATAAGTGCTTGGCGCCGGTAGCCCCTCTATGTACTCTGTCGTAAAGGACAAGTGCATACACTCCGGTAATTCTGTCATAGCGTAGCCACTCCTTTACCGTCTCTAACTTTTGCCAACCCGTATGCCTCGCACATATCGAGCGCTGTATCTGCGAACCTCTGACATGCACGAACACTGTAATGCATGTTCTTTGATACCTCTTGCCAGCTCATGGCCTTAAGGTAGCGAAGCTCCAGCGCGTCTGTGCACTCGTAGCCCGCAAGTGCCAAAAGGCCGCTTTTGCGGTCTCGACCGTAGATGATGTCGTAAGCGGCGTTGATGATTTCCACGAGCTCGCCCATGCGCTCAATGTACCGACTTTCTGCATCAACTGCTTGATCAACAGCAGGCATACCGCTCTGTGCAGTGCCGTGGGATATCGTAGGCTTTGAGTAATCGATTCCGCTTATGTCTGTCTGATACTGCAAGCCCTCAAGCTTTAAGCGTATGCTTTGCAGCTCACGTACTGCTTCTCGCGCTTGCTCGAAGTAATCCCGTGCGTAACTCATAGCAAGTCCTTAAAATCAAAAAGCGAATCCATAGGCATAAAGCCTCCTTGTTAACTATTGTGAGTTTTCAACAATCATGTTTTTAACTAATGCAACCATTTTACCAGCATGTATGATGAGTTTTCAACATTTGTTTACAAGTAATCAGAAGTTTTCAACATTTCAGAAATTTCGGTACTTAAAAAACGGTTGAAAGTTGCCCATCCGGAGCGAACCGGCAATCTTAATATGTCTGGGCGCGCAGCAGGGAGATTGTCCTATCGGTCTCCCCGCTGCGCTGAGCGCTTCGGAATAAATCCTTAAGTCTGATTATATTTAGTTAAACTTTTGAACTCTGTCCGTAAGTGACGCGAGCGACGCTAATGTACCTGAGTGACTGTAACACACAAAAAAAACATAACTCAACTGCAAAAACGAACTGGTAGTAACCAGTAGGGTATTTTTGCTCAACTGGGCTTTTGTGAAAATTAGTGAAAAATGGCTGCACGTTAACGAGAATCTAAAGAAAGTTTAGAACGGTATATCCTCGTCGTAAACGTCTGCCGGTGCCGCTTTCGGTGCAGGCTTTGCAGCCCTCACAACGGCTGGCGCGATGCCTCCGGGATATGCCGGGGCGGCTGCCTTAGGCGGCACGGCTGCAACTGGCGCCTGCTGTGCCTGCTGGCTCTGCCGTGCCCCCATCAACTCAATTTCGTCGATGATAACCTCGATTTTAGAGCGCTTCTGTCCTTCTTGTGTCTCCCAAGTGCTATAACGAAGTTTGCCCTCAATGGCGACCTTGGAACCCTTGCTAAGATATGGTGCCAGAGCTGTCGCGCGATTGCCAAACAATACGCAGTCGATAAAATTGGGCACGTCCTCCCACTCGCCTGTGGATGGGTTTTTTCGGCGATCATTGACCGCGACGCCTAGCGATAGTATCGGCGTGCCTGCTGCCGATGCTCTCAGCTCGGCATCACGTGTAAGGTTGCCCGAAATATTTACCCTGTTAATGCTCATTTGTTCTCCTCTTTTACTTGCACCTTAACGATTGGTTTTGTCTGCATTTTTTGCCGCTTTCGCTGCTCGCTCTGTCTCGTCCGCGAGTTGCCACTTACGCCATACGTCATAGTGCTTTTCGGCCATGAAATCCCAAAATGTCTGCTGATCTATGCCGTATTCAGGGTCGTAATCTCCCCACACCTCGTCATCAAACATCTCGTCTACGTAAGGCTTGCACCTGCTACACTCGCGCCACTCGTAAACATAATCAACCTTGAGCGTAGAGGTTATGTATTTCTCGCCTGGATGTATCTCCTTGTCACACCACGAACAGTGGTGTGGCTTGCGGGCTATAACCTCATGCTGTGGCTTAATTTCAATCATGATCATCGCTCCTCTCGCCCCATGCGCAGAAGCCGTCTAAATTATCCTCTGGGATTACGAAGCCAAAGCCGTCGCAGATGTAGCCACAAATCGGATTGTAATGCTGGTGGCTGCAATCTCGACATCTCACGATTGGTTCGTCAGTGAGCCAATGCCCGCTGTTGCCGTCGGTACCAACGATGTATTCGCCCTCTTTCATCGCTTCTCCTTCTTCTTCCTTTACGTCGTTAGTGCAAGTGTTTGATTGTCGATATAGTCCTCTGCCGGTAGAGCGGCTTGCTCTGGCGTATATGTCTCTTGAGCCTTAATGCGCTCACCGATCCACTTCATGACCGGCACCGCCATGGCATTACCAAGCATCTTGTAGCGCTGTGTGTCGCTTATCGGGCTGCCGTCTGAATTTTTGACGGCCGTCCAGCCATCAGGAAAGCCTTGCAGGCGCTCGCACTCAAGCGGTGTCAGATGGCGTGGCGGCGTGAGTGATATAAGTGGCGGCTCTTTAGCAGCATGAGCGCTTAGTGTCGGCGCTATGTCCTTATGACATCCAGCTTTAGCATGGTTTCCAGCGCGACAAAAGAGTACAGGCTTATACGACGCATTGAGCGTCGAGAGTATATCTTTATGCACAAGAGCTCCTTTGCCGCCATTGCCGGTACCTTGTCTTACTTTTAGCGTGTATGTATCTGCGATTTGAGCGCTTGTATCATTGGTTCCGGTGGCATCTTGCCTGCTTTGGCGCACCGGCGCAGTATCCCTGAGCAGGCTTTCGCGCTCAAAAAGTACTTCTGCGGGACGGCGTGCGTCGGCTCCAAGATATCCGACAAGAAAGACTCTGCGGCGGCGCTGTGGTATTCCGAAAAATTGCGCATCCAGAACACGCCATGCGAGAGAATACCCGAGGTCGCCCAACTCCTTGAGCAAACATCTGTAATCTTCCCCACCGCCGGACGAGAGGACGCCCGGGACGTTCTCCCAGAGCAGCCATCGAGGGCGAACCTCTTGTACAGCTCTGATGTACTCATACATGAGTCCTGACGCCCCATGAAGTCCTTCTCGCTTTCCTGCAATGCTAAAGGACTGACAAGGGCTTCCTCCGACGACGATATCGGCTTTGCCATGATAGCTACTCCAATCAATCTTGGTAATGTCTCCGAGATTGGGAATATGCGGGTAATGAGCGGCGAGTACCGCAGATGCGTACTTATCGATTTCACTAAATACAAGTGCCTGGAATCCTAAAGGCTCCCAGGCACACGATACGGACTCTATGCCGCTAAAAATGCTGATGTAATCCACTAATCCTCCTCCCTCATAAACAACACCCAATGAGTCTTAGACGCTTTAGGGCGGCGATTACCGATAATCGGTTTTGCCGGACAAAGCACCAGTACATCCTTAAGCGGGATATCACACTCGCACCACTTAAAGACAAGGACGCCGCAGGGCTTGAGTACGCGCAGGCACTCGCGAAAGCCTTTGGCCAAGTCCTCGCGCCATGTGTGGCTATCCAGGCTGCCGTAATAATCACTTCTCCAGCCGCGCTTACCGATAAGATGCGGCGGGTCAAAGATGATGAGGCTAAAACTTTCGTCCGGGAAAGGTAACTCCCGGAAGTCGGCTACCATATCGGGACTAACGTCAAGTGTGCGGCCATTGAGTAGTACCGGATGTCTCGGATGCGCGTCACACTTAAGTACGCGCTCGTCTGTTTTGTCAAAGTAAAAGCTCCGTGCCCCGCAGGCCACGTCTATGGCTGGTGGTAAAGTCATCATCTCACCGCCTGTATGATCTCTTGTACAAGCATGCCTTGCGGATGTAAGCACCAGCCGAGGGTGCTGTTTACAGAAATCAAGAGCGGCACAAAAAGGAAGATTACAGCTACCACGGAAAACGCTATTGCTACCGCAAGACACTCCCGCTGTGGTCGGCTGCATCGCTTATATAAGTGAGCGAGCAATATAAGAGCTACGACAAAAGCTGCTAAAATGACGCCAAATACAGCTACTGTATAAATCGATTGCATGGCTCTCAGCTGTGTATACTGCTCGATGGCTGATGCCGTGATGTCGTAGGCTGTGCCGAGTCGCTTTGATAGCTCGTCAATGACTTTGGTAAGCATTTGGTCACTCATCCTCAATCACCACCCTTGCGCCGCAGTTGGGGCAGTACTTAGTCTCAGTCACATCTCCGCACCAGCCACAGATAGAGCATGCAAAGTCGTAGCCCTCGCCATTAGTGCCCTCTTCGCCGCCGAAGTCATGACATGTAGGGTCTATGAGGTTGGCTAGGCGCTCAGCAAGAGCCGAAATGCCAAGCCAGGAATCTTTTTCACCGCCTATAGCGCCGCAAATGTCTGTATACCACGGTGTGTAATCGGGGTGCACATGCTTACTGGGAGTAAGGTTGCGCAGTCTCTCTGCCACCTCATGGCGCTCCTCAGGTGTGGTGCTACTCATTGCCGCACCCTCTCACGTCTATGCCAGTGATCTTGAACCATTTTTCAGCGTCAAAATTAGGGATGGCCTTAATGATCCCCTTCTCTTCATCATCGAGCCTGTCCCACCATTCTTGGAAGGCGTAGTGCGGCTCGGCATATTCCTTGAGGTATCCTCCTAGGATTTCGCTTTCCGGATGAGCTTCCTTTTCCTTCTCGCTCATGCGAGACTCAGAAACCCACTCAGTAGTCTTTAACTCAACGCTATTCATGAGTCGGGCGGCATCCGTCTGGCGCCACTGGCGCAGCGTCATGCCCGACGGCCTGTCGAAGATGAGGCACTCCGGCTCCTCGGTGCAGAGCACCCCGGAGGAGAAGTCGGTCATGTTCCAGTTGCCAGAGTTGCGGTTGCCTGAGTTGCGGTTGCCTGAGTTCCAGTCGCCAGAGTTCCAGTCGCCAGAGTTCCAGTTGCCTGAGTTGCGGTTGCCTGAGTTCCAGTCGCCAGAGTTGCGGTTGCCTGAGTTCCAGTCGCCAGAGTTCCAGTTGCCTGAGTTCCAGTTGCCTGAGTTCCAGTCGCCAGAGTTGCGGTCGCCAGAGTTGCGGTTGCCTGAGTTGTCACGTCCCGTATTGTCCCTGCCGGAATTGGCCGCTTCCAAGACCTCTCCCCATGAAAGCTCGCGGACGATGCGTATCCTGTCTGTCACTAATTTCCCATCATCCCCGTCAAGCACCTTCCCAAGCGCCTCGACCTCGCAGATGCGCGGGTGCCCGCCGCCTTCCGTGTGGAAGTCGTAGTACCTGAAGCAGTCCGTGAGCCTCTTACAGAAGTGGAAGCCGCGCTTACACATCTTAAGCTCCCCGTCGTGAGTGTAGGTCTTGCCGACCTCGTATTGGAAGCCACGGCAGGTCATATCTGAGTTGAATGCCTTGTAGCCTTTTGTCCCCATCAAAACTCCTCCTCATATATCACTTGCGCTTCCGCGTCTGCATCGGGCGCGGCCTCTGTCTGCTGCTCGGCATCATCGATATCCTGCTGCATCGCTGATAATGCCGCAGCCACCTGGTCAGTGCTCATGGTCTCCATGCTTGCCGCCCCGGTAATGCTGAGTAGCGTCTGCATGCCACCAGCTGCGTCGTATCCAATTGCCTCGCACCACGGCTTATAGAGCCGTCTCAGCTCGCTGAGATCGGCCGCCGGCTGTACGGGCTGCGGCTGCATGCTCTCCTCGTCCACGTCTTGCGTAAAAATGTCGCTGGCCGCTGTCGTGGAGCGCACGGCATCGACAAAAGCGCGCTTCTTGGCCATTTTGAGCACGGTGTTATATACGTCTGCTATATCGGGGTTCTCGACCTGCTGGCCGGTGTGCCAATCCTTGCGGTAGCGGTATTTTTTCTCAAGCGTGGAGCAAAGCCCAATGCCTACGCCTACCGCCTGCCCGTCCTTGTCGGTAAGCGTACAGGTGATGTCATACTCTCGATGACCCCCCTCAAGCTCTGTACGGCTTACCTCGTAGCTTGGGACAAGCTTAAACATATAGGCAATCTTCTCCGCCCCCGGCTGCAAAAGTACCGGCTTAGTGCCGCAGCCCTTAATCGTGTCATAGTGCGTACCTTGCTGTAATACATCTTGCATAAGATACTGAATTTGATTGACTTGCGCGCGAACAGCGGCTGCACCCTGCTGCGCGCTCGATTTTACAATTTGCTCCATTGCTTAGCTCCTTTTGATTCGTCCGTGGATTCCCTGCGCCTTGAGATAGCTGATAAGCGCTTGCTTTTGCGTCGGCGTAACTTCGACCTCAAGCACAAAGATTGATGCAATCTCCGCCGGTGCTGCTACCGGCTCCGGTACCGCTTGCTCGACCGGTGTGGGCTGTGCCACTGTCTGTGGCATCGGCTCCAGTGCAGTTTCCACTGCCTCCAGCTCTGCGGCTTGCTGCTGCGCTGCCTGTTCCTGTTCCCATGCCTGACGAGCTAAGCGCTCTTGCTCAAGCGCTTCCGCACGCTTACGAGCCTCGCGGCGCTGAGTAGCGGCGCTCATTGACTGTGCAAAATCAAGCGTGGCGAAGTACTCCGCCTTTAGCTCGGTGCGCTCTGCGTCGGTCATGTCGAGCTGGTCTATCGTGTGATCATCCGCAGCAATCTTTTCTACTCGCTTTTGCATATCCGCAATCGCTGCTTTCTCGCTGGTAGAACGGTTGTACCACTTGCCATCAGCGGAATACTTAGCATCGAGGCGCGAAAATGGCACTAGCGGCTCTGTCTGCCCTTCAAGCGGCTCTGCAAGGTCTGGCGCATAGCTGGCGTACTCTTCAGCGAGTGTGCATTTACGCTCAGCAATACAGCGCTCGTCCCACGCATCGAGATTGTCTTTATAGCTTTCGTCAAGCTCCAAAAGACGAGCTATAGCGGCCTTTGCGCCGCTCTTAAAGCGTGCGAGGGTGTTCTCAATCTCGCGCGTCTGGTCTTTGCGTTCAGCCTCAATAGCGGCTATTTCCTTGCGTAAAAATGCCCGCGCTTGCTTGGCATCCTTGTATCCCTGCGCTGTGGTGATTTCATGCGGCTTGTACTGCGTGGCAATCTCGTCCGCCTTGGCTGTCGTGGCTGATAGCCACTTATCCGCCTCTGTAAGTACCGCTGGCGGCTGTACTTTCTCAGCCTGTACCTCCTCGACGGTCTCTTTCTCTTTCTTGGCCATATCTAACTCCTTTCCACCTCGTCTGTTGCAAGGTATATACGTGTAAATTGCTCCCTGCGCTGTGTACGGTCTAATTTTTTGGCAAAAATACAATTAACTTGCTGGTCATCGTCCCATGCCACGCCGTTTAAGGCGTCTAGCACGAGTTTCACAACGTTGTCGAGGTCGGGTTTTTTGACGTGCGGCATTGACACTGTGTCCTTAGGCGTGCTCTGCGCAAGAGGCGTATATACTTCAATCTTGAGTCTGACCGGCGTACCCTTTGCCGCGAAAAACCGGCACCTTTGGCACACAAGCGCGCTCTTAAATGCCGCTTGTATCTCCAGCTTATCCATCTTGTTTCGAGTTGTGTCATAAAAACGACCGTTGCCAGTACGTGCTCGCTGTAATCCGTGGGCAAACGGAACAGTGAACTCAACGCCTGCCATAGCGCTCCTCCTTGCGGGCACATTGGAGCGAGTGCCATAGAAACGCCAGCTCTAGCAGCGCAAACGCAATGAGTATCGACATAGCCGGGATAAACAGAAAGTCGAATGCGTCTGTGTCTTCGACAATCGCGGCGATTACCATAGCCATCACAATCATTGCCATAAAAATAAGAGCGTCCTTATTCTTCGCAAGGACACTCTGAGCTTTGCTCAACATCTTCTTCTCCCTTTTTTGCGGTCTCAAATCCAAGGCCGCTATATAGTCTTGTGCGGTTTATCAGCCATCTTCTGCCGACCTTGATACCGATTAACTCGCCCCGCTGGCACGCGCGAGCGATTGAGCGCTCCGACATGCCTAAGAGCGCGGCGGCTTCGGCGACTGATATAACATCTGCATTAGTAGGCTTGCGCATGCTCTTCGTCGCTCAAAAAGCAGCGAATGAAATATGTCTGGCCTTTTCCGGTGATTTTTGGAGTGCGATTGATCGACGTATGACCGTCAGCATGTGTAATCACCGTCTCTTTGATGCGGAAAAGACCCTGCTCCATTGCTCTTTGCGTTGGCACATTGCGATTGCTGCCGGAATTGCCAAGGTATCCGCCTTTGCGGAGCCACTCAAATAGGCGGTTTTGTCCGATTTCAACGCCCTCTTGCCGTAACATCTTGGCAAGCTCTCCGACAAGACAGGTACCATCTGAGGCGGCCACGGCATCGGCGAAGCGGGCTTTTGGCTCAAGCTCAGCTATACGGGCATCTTTGCGGTCTAGTGCGTCTTTGGCAATAAGCAACGCGCGTGATACAAGCTCTAACGGTGTATCGTCATCGCGTACAATCATATAGCCGCCGTTTTTGCGAATTGCAGGGAGAACTTCGTGCGTAACCCAGCGCTTAAAGCGCTTCGCGCTCTCAATCTTCGAGCCGATTATTGCGCTATATAACCCTGCTTCGGATATGACTGATACTGTCTGACTTCCTCCAGGGGTACGCGTTGAGTGCGTACCCTTTTCGTAATCTTCGAGCCGACGCGTCATATCGGATGCCATACGATACCCTAGCGCCTTGGCAACATCTGACGCCACAAACCACGGCTCGCCATCGATTGGGACAGCTCTCAATTTTCCAAATTCTGAATTGGTAAAGACTGATATACTGGTATTGCTCATGTTTAACCCCTTTCTGGGTGAGCAGCCCGCATGCCCCGCGGGCTTTTTTGTTGGATATTTTTTTCTGGGCATTTACAATCTCTTAGTCATCAAAACCACAGAGCCACGCTGTA
>ERZ773069.378-NODE-378-length-30639-cov-8.290838_pt1 | contig 30639 bp, 26 predicted proteins | sample MGYA00580619_ERZ773069 | MGnify/ENA primary metagenome ERZ773069 (study PRJEB29015, sample SAMEA2738007) | human oral metagenome | biome: human oral; feature: human-associated habitat; material: dental | place: China | collected 2108 ...
CTGTAGAGTTAATTCTTTGTTGAAGGTTTCCGTATTGGTGTCCCATCATTTCATCTGTTGCTTGATAGAATAATGCAGCTTCATTTTTTCCAATGCTGTTTAATTTACTAAATAATGTTCTTTCTCTTGTTCCAAGATTTTCAACACCATATCTTTGTTCCAATCCATCTAAGAAGTTGTAAGTATCAGAACTGTTTATTGGTGTTTCTTCTTTTCCAGCCCAAGCTGTATATGGTATTTTAACCATATAAATACTTGTCATTGTTCCATCATTTGGATTCAATGTTGGTGTTGCAAGCCAGTTTAATCCTCCAGAATAAATATTCCAGTTAGCAACTCCACTTGTTCTAATTGCGTTGTTATATGGATCTAAGATTCTAGGATCGTTTATTAAAATTGATTTACTATTTGTCATTTCTGTTGCTTCTGTACCAATAATCAAATCAGCTTCTTGAGTTAAGTTTCCTAATCCATTAATTGAATTTGTGAAGTCTTTTCCTGATGTATTTACATAAAGACCAATGCTTGATGCTGATACATCAATTGGATTTGTAGCAAATGTATTTACTACAACTGGTGTTTGTTGTACTCCGTTTATTGTTACTGTTGCAGTTTGAGCTCCTGCAGGTGCGTCTATTGCTGCTCCACCTACTGATTTACCTGTTGGAGGTGTAGTGAATTCTTGCACAGTATCAGCTTGGTTACTACTTCCATTTACTGTTATATTACCGTAGTTAGCAATTGTTCCACCTTTTAAGTATACTCCAACTCCGCTTGCTCCATCTATATTAATAGAACCTGTATTATTAAGTGTTGACCCTCTTCCTAAGTACACACCAACAACTTTTGAATAGTTTCCTGAAGCTGTTGAGATTGTACCCGTATTTGTTACAGTTGCTCCGTTATCAGCATAAATACCTGTTGTATTATTTGCATTTAGTACTATATTTCCTCCATTTGTTGCTGTACTTCCTGCTCCACTTGCGTACATACCAATACTGTAGTCACCATTTACGTTTATTGTTCCGTTATTTATAACGTTACCAGTATCACTGTTTTGGTATCCTGCTGCCATACCTATTCCAAATGCGTTTGTTGCTGCATTTGAAGCACCAATTGTGATTGTACCTGTATTTGTTGCTGTACCTCCACCAACTGAATAGACACCTACATTTCCGATACCATTTCCAAAGTCCATATTACCAGAATTTGTTACAGTTCCTGCTGAATAGATACCATAGTTTCCACTACCTGTTGCTGACAAGTTAGTAGAGTTAGTAACCGTTCCTGCAGTATCATTTGAGTAAACATAAATATTGTTATCTCCTAATCCAACATTTGCTACTGTTGAATTAATTGTGTTTCCAGTACCTGAATTTGCAATTGCAACTGATGAATTTCCTAAGTTAAATGTTGTTCCACTATTTGTTATAGTTTGTCCATTTCCTACTGTATACACACCTACTGCTTCAGAAGCTCCTGTAGCAATTGTTCCTCCAGTAAGATTTACATTTCCACCTTGAGAATATACACCTACACCTTTATCTCCTACTGTAATTGTTCCTCCTGATACATCAGAAGTATATCCGAACATACCAATACCATTTTGACCTACTGTTATATTTCCTGAGTTAGATGTAGTATAATTTGTAGCTGTACTTTCTCCATATAAACCTATACTGTTATCTCCTAATGTTATATTTCCAGTATTTCCAAGAACTGCTCCTGCTGCAAGTGTTGCATCTGGTTTAAATAGCACACCTACTGAATTTGTTCCTGAACTTGTGATAGTTCCTGCATTTGTTACACCTTGAGTTGTTGAACCTTCAGAGTACATACCTGTTGAACTGTTACCCATTGTAATAGTTCCTGTATTTGTTAAGATACTATCTCCTACTCCGTATAGACCTGTTGATGTATCCCCTATTGTAATTGTTCCTGTTGCATTATTATTAAGAACTCCAAATTTAGCATACATACCTGTTGAGTTTGCACCGCTAAGGTTGATTGAACCATCATTGTTTAATGTAACTGCATTTCTGTTAGTTGTTAAGTTTTCTTGTGCAATTGCAGTTTGTCCTGCTTGAGTTCCTGTTATTGTGTTACTATTATTGTTATCAATTGATGAATTTGAAATTTCTAATTGATTGTATGCATCATTTGCATTATCTAAATCAATTGATTGGTTTAATGCTAATTTACTTAAATATAGCATAAATGTTTTATAGTCATTTCCTACTATATTTGCTCCTAAAGAACTTGTTAATCCACTACCAGCTGTATCAGATAAGTTCATAGATACATCAGAAGCAATAAACAATCTTGATCCGCTTGCCATATTAAGTGTTAAATTATTTATTGTACCACTAAATGTATTTGCCGCCCAAGTTCCTATATCAGATGCTGTAAATGGAGAATATCCACTACCTTTATAATAGAACGCAGTACCTCTTGTATTAGCATCAGTACCACCTGCTATATTTGCAGTAGTTGCACCTGTGAAATTAATTTTTCCTGTTCCACCATTATTATCTGCATAGAATGCCAATGATTTTTGTTCTGTATTAATTGTTGTACCATTCAATTTTACTGTACCACCTTGTGCATATGTATTAAATGCACCTCCTGTAGCTTTTATAGTACCACCAGTAATATCAACAGTACCTCCACTTTGACCTAATGCACCAATTGAAGCACTTCCATCAACTGTTATGTCTCCACCACCAGTTTGTGTGATAGTACCACCATTCATTGCAGCAAGTCCTACAGATCCATCTATATCGCTTGAAGCTGTACCAGTTACATCCACTTTACCACTACTTGTAATTGTAGAATTATCAGCTATCAATGCTTTTACAGAAGCTCCAGTTGCTGAGATTTTTCCAGTACTCGTAGATGTTCCTGCATTTTTTGCAAACATACCTGTAGATTTATCAGCATTTACTGTAATATCAGCTGCCGATGTCATAGCAACATTAGTGAATATACCGATATTTTCACTACCACCTGTTATATTAATAGCATGATTTGTTCCTGTAGAACCTAAATTAACTGTTCCTTGTTTTACAAATATACCTGTATTTTTACTTCCTGCTACATCTATTTTATAATCATTTAATGCAAATGTATTTCCTGATGCACTTTGGAAATAAACACCTGTATTTTTACTTCCTGAAATATCTAAGTTTACTATAGAAGCTCTAGATGTTCCTGGCAATGTTGTTACTATATTATCAGCTGAACTTCTACTAAAGGCTGCACCACCATCTAAATCCATCCATCCTTTAAACACTACACCCGCTGAATCTGAACCTGAAATTTTTATAGGATTATTCAATAAGATTTCAGCTGCATCATATGAATATTTATCATCAACAACAATTCCGTACTGAGTACTTCCTGTCATATTAATAGTACCATCATTTATGTACGACCAACCACTATTTGCACCACCTGTTGGAGATTGAATTACCGCAAGGATATCATTTGAACCACCTAAATTAATAGTTCCACCTTGATTATGGAAATAATGTTGTCTTTTAAGATTTCCACCTTCATTAAGTGCTATCCAACCTATATTATTATTTCCTGCTGTTGTTATTGTTCCCTTATTTACAAATCCAATATTAGCATTTTGAGTTGTAGCACTATGGTACTGTGAAGTCCATAAAACTAAGTTGCTACCATTCAAGTTAACATTTTTATTAATTACCCATGTTGAATCTCCATTATTATCATGTCCATCTGTATGAAACAACCATCTCTGATAACTTGAACTTCCTGTACCCGAGTAATCAATATCAGAATTTATATTTATTGTATGTCCACCAATTAGTTTCATTACTGCATAATAGTTAGCATTTCGTCCAGTAAAATCTAATACAGCGGCTCCGTTATTCTGTTGATTATGATTTAATGCTGGATTAGTTGGATGAGAATATCTACCAGTAAATTTAATGCCTTTTGCTTCAAAATCAAAAGTATTACCGTTTGCAGTTACTGTTAATTTTCCACCGTCCATATCTTGTTGAGCAATAGCTCCGACTATCGAGCTTCCATTAGTTGCACTTGCACCTAACGATCCTGTCCATCCTTTATCAAATTTTATAAATTTACTTCCGTCTGCAATCCATGCATCATCATCATTTCCTGTTGAAGGAGCTGTGATTGATGGAGGATTTACATTTGGTGCATTTGGTGGAGTAATGTTAGGCGTTACTGGTTTAAAGTTTATAGCCTGTGGTAAGTTAGGCTGTGTAGCTGAAAGTGGAGTAACTGTTGGAGCTGTAAATACTCTTGGGTTAATTCCTGCACTTACTTCGAACGCTACAATTGGTTCATTTACTTTTCTAAAACTTGCTATACCGTAACCTGACAACCCTTGTCTATTATTTGATGAAGCTGAACGAGGGTTGCTGCTTGTGCTAAGTAATGAATAATTTTTACTTTCAGGTGATACAGATCTCTCATAAGGATCAGTACTTCTTTCAAGTATTCCTTCATAAGGATATTTTTCTTTCTTGTCTCCTCTACCTTTATAAGTTCCGTTCCAATTATTATTGAAATAATTTATACCATATTGCCAGCTGCTCCAAGGCGATTTAACTACATGGTCTCCTTGTTCTGTTAATTGTATTAATTCTAATGTTGTATCTTTTACTAATTTATTATTTTCTTTTCTAGCTTTTTTAAATTCTGTACGTATTTGATTTATTGAAGAATTTATTTGAGTAACTTGATTTTTAATACCTGAATCTTCGCTTGCCCCAAATATATTCATTGCAGTAAAAATCATACCTGTCATTAAGAAACTTATTAACGCAGAATCAGTATATTTAAAATCTTTCGTTCTTTTCGCAAATGCACGCAAATCTTGCGAAATTTTTCTAAGATTATTTGTCATAAACATGTTCTCCTTTTAGATTTTTTTGTGATACTTCTCTTTAATTATTCCTCTGAAATAATAATTTTTTCTAATTTTTGCTTAAACTAGTATTATAATTTCAAAGTTTGTTTAAAAAAATATAAATTTTAAATATATCAAAAAGTATTTTTTTAAAGTGTGATTTTTAGTGATTTTAGTGATTCAAAACTTTAATAATTTTATACTAGTAAGTTAATTGATTGTTTTAAATATTTATATTTTTTTATACACTATGATTTTTATAATACTTAGTTAAAACTAAAAAATTAAGAATTTGATTCAGAAAAGTTATGTCATTTTAACTAAACCTCTATATATTAAGAAATGAAGATATATCACGAAAATATATCTTCGTACAAAGGAAATGAGTAAAATCTCTTAGAAATTTTATCACTTTATTAATATATCAAGTTTAAAAAAAAATGTCAATAGTTTTTACAAAAATATATTTTACATAAATTTGTATTAATTATAATTTAAATGTATCTATGAAAAACTATTGTTTTTATTTAATTTTAAAAGAATATTAGGACCTTTAATTTGAATTTCAAGTCAATTGAAATAAAAATATAGTTCCTATTTAATAAATAAAAAACTTCTCAATTTCAATTATTTTAATTAATTTCAGCTACAGTTTGAAGGTTCTTCTTTACAAATTCTATATTAAATTTTAAAACATTTTCATAATTCTAACATTTTAGTCTATTCACATAATTCTTATCTTTTATCTCTTTAAATTACCTTTTATTTCTGTCCTTATGTTTCTAAACTCCATTTTTCAAAAATTCTTAAATTAAAAATAAACCTGTTTTCTCTCATTTCTATACTTTAAATATAAAAGTAGATTCATTCCTACATCTGTTTTTATTATTTTTAAATATATACTCGAGCCCATTTAAAATTAAACTGATAGAAATTATATAATTTAGAGTTTGAGTAAAATAGTCATAATTTTTGAGTTCTGTTTTAAACCAGTTTTACTATAATATTCTTCATATATAGTTTTAAAAAAATATTCAAAACAGTTCTATGTTTAAAATTTCTAAAATTAATCTGATTTTTCAATAAAATATTAACTTATAACTATCTCTATAATAATGTAATTTAACTAAATATTTTTTTACTAATAAGTATTTATAGTATTGTCTCCAAATTTTTTACAAAAAACAAATTTAAGAATATAAAAATATTTTTTATTGAATTATTTAAATCATAAATGTTTTTCGATTATTTTATGAATTATTACAAATATTTTTATTTTTTATACAAAACTATTCTAAAAATAATAAAAAAAACATAATCCTAAATCTTTGAATTTCCATTATTAAATTTTTTAGACTATGTTTTGATTATGTTTTAATTTTGTGATTCTAAAATATATCTTTATCAGACAATTTTGCATCTTTTGTTTTAAACATCTCTAACAATTTTTCCACTGTCAATCTTTTCTTTTCTTCACCTTTTATATCAAAAATTACTTCTCCTGCATGGAGCATAATAAGTCTATTTCCATAAGTTATGGCATCTTGCATATTATGCGTTATCATAAGACTTGTTATATTATTTTTTTCAATAATTTCCTTTGTCTTTTCTAAAATTATTTCTGAAGTCTGAGGATCAAGTGCTGCTGTATGCTCATCCAGCAGTAATATATCTGGACGGTTTAGAGTTGCCATTATTAATGATAAACATTGTCTTTGACCACCAGATAGCAGTCCTACCTGTGTAAATAATTGATTTTCCAGCCCAAGTCCTAGACTTGCCAATTGCTTTTTATAAAATTCAATATTTTTTACATCTAATCCAAAAGTAAAGTTAAAATGTTTTCCTTTATTTTTAGCCATTGACAAATTTTCCAGCACTGTCATTGATGGAGCTGTTCCCATTGTTGGATTTTGGTAAACTTGTGAAATCCATTTTGCTCTTTTATGCTGTTCTACATTTGTTATATCGTTTCCGTTTAAAACAACATTCCCTCCATCTGGTATGATTTGTCCATTTAATACATTCAAAAGTGTAGACTTTCCAGCACCATTACTTCCAATAATTGTTATAAAATCCCCGTCATTTATTGTAAAATTCAATCCTTTAAATACTTGTTTTTCTGTTCCCAGCTCAGAGAAGAAAGTTTTATGTAAATTTTTTAATTCTATCATTAATTTGTCTCTCCCTTCTCAATTAATTTTACTTTTTTCTTACCTTTTTTAGTTTTCTGAATCAACTCATTCCATAGGATTACTACAAGAATTATCGCTGTTATAACTTTTACATCTGTTGGCTTAACTTCCAGTATCTTTATAACATTATCACTGAAATGAAGCCCTTCATACATATTTCTTGTCCAGCTGTTTGACATCAAAGCTAGATTTATTATGAAATAGTACATTAAAGATCCAATTGTAACAATGGAAATTTCGTTTATTACTTGTGATTTTTTTAATACTCCAAGTCCTAAAATAATCGCCGCAAGACCAATAACAATGGTTCCTACTCCAGACTGCAAGTCTGCAACTTTAATATTTTGTGCAAATAATGCACCTGCTAATGCTACAACTCCATTTGCCAGCATTAATCCAAATATTTTTAGCCTTTTTTCATTTACCCCAAGACTTACTACAAGCTGCTCATTATTCCCCAATGCTCTTAATGCAAATCCAAATTTTGATGTCAAGATATAATCAATAACCATTTTTATAATAAATGCGATAAGTATTGTAAGCATAAGTTTTACATCTTTTGTATTTGCAACATAAATTATCAGTCCAATTACAAAAATAATATAAACAGCAAGACTTCTAACCATATATTTATTTTCTTTAATTTTATAGTCATAAAGCCCTTTCAATACAAGTAAAATTACAAATATAATTGAAAAAGGTATAAAGTTCTTTTCATAAGAAATTATTTCATAAATACTTCTTTCTGGCGATATAAATACATTAGGCATTCCAACAATTCTGGAGTTTATACTATAAAGTCCCGTCATTACTAAAATTCCTGAAAGCAGTCCGTTAATTTTTAAATAAACGTGCAAGGCTCCTGTCACATATCCTGCAATCATTCCACATATAACCGCAAGAATCAGTCCCATAATCGGACTTGTTATTCCAAAAAAACCATTTTTAGAAAGTGCAAATGCCGCAAATACAAATCCTCCAAGTGGAAATGTTCCATCCACCGACATATCTGGAAAATCCAGTATTTTATAAGTCAAATACACTCCCATAACCATTATCGAATATATAAATCCCGTTTTAAAAGCCTCTGGAAGACTTTGTAAAAATACTAATAATTCATTCATTTAACTTTTTTCTCTCTTTCTTTTCTGTTCTCTCCATTTAATTTATTATTTATTTTCCTACAAATTCAGCTCCATTAAACAATGGATTTTTTATATCCAATCCCAATGCCTGTGCTGTCTTCTGATTAACATATAATTTCATTTGTTTTGAAGTTTCAAAAGGAATTTGAGAAACAGGTTTTCCTTTAAGAATTTCGATTGCCATTTCTCCAGTACGTTTTCCTAATGCATAATAGTCTAGTCCCATTGTAAACAATGCTCCCAGTTCCACAGAAGAGTTTTCACTCGCAATTACAGGTTTTTTAGCCGAAATTGCTTCCGAAGTGATAAGGTTTGCTCCTGACACAACAAGATTATCTGTTGGTAAGTATAGTGCGTCAGTTGCTCCCAATAAATTTTTAGTAGCCTGTGCTAATTCACCAAAGTTGCTTATTCCTTGAAGGACAATTTCTATATTTTTTTCCTTAGCAACTTTTTGAATTTCTTGAACTTGCACAACTGAATTTTGCTCCGATGGATTATACAAAACTCCAACTTTTTTTACATCAGGTTTTATTTTTAAAAGTAAATCTAGTTGTCCTGCTATATTTTCAACTTTATCACTTGTTCCCGTTACATTTGGATTCAAAAGTTTTGCGCTTGCAGGATCAGTTACCGCTGAAAATAGAACCGGTATGTCTGAAATATTGTTTACCAATGCTTGTGCAGACGGTGTTGCAATACCAAATACTAAATCTTTTTTGTCTGCTTTATAATTTGTGGCAATAAGATTAGCATTTGTTACTTCCCCATTTGCATTCTTTTCATCGAAATCAGCACTTATTCCAGCTTCCTTGAACGCATCTTCAAATCCTTTCTTTGTCAAGTTAAGTGATGGATGTTCCATAAATTGAGTTATTCCGATTTTATAGCTTTGTTTGTTTCCAGATGATTGTGAATCTTTATTTCCACTCACTGTATCGTTGCTGTTTCCACATGCCAGCATTAACATACTTATCATTATTAACAGTATTTTTTTCATTCTTTTTCCTTTCTTTCTTAAACATATTTATTTTTTATAAATTTTATTGAACCAGCTTAGCTTTGGATTTTACATCTTCAGGTAATGAAATTCCAAGTGCTGCAAGTGTTTTTGCATTTACTACAATTTCATTAAGAGGCATAGTCTTAAATTTAATTTCATTCGGCTTTTTGCCATTTTTCAAAATATCAATTGCCATTTTACCAGCTTCTTTTCCTATTTCGTAATAACTAACACCTTGTGTAATCAAAGCACCACCTTTTACATGGGCCGCTTCACCACCAAATACTATTTTTTTAGCAGTAGTTGCTTTTTCTGTAATCAGGCTTACTACTGATGCTACAAGATTGTCTGTTGGCAAATAAACTGCATCTGCTTCTCTTACCAAGCTATCTGCTGCCTGTGGTATTTCATTTGCCTGAACAATACTTTTTTCAACCACATTGATTCCTAATTCTTTTGCCGCTTTTTTCAAATCTTCCACTTGAATTTTTGAATTTTGCTCTGATGAATTATAAATTACTCCTACTGTTTTTATATTAGGACTTATTTTTTTAAGTAGTTCTAATTGCTGTTTTACATCCATTCTATCACTTACGCCAGTCACATTATCTTTTAAAATCCCAGCAGCCTGTGGATCTGTAATCGCTGAAAATACAACTGGTATTTCATTCGTTGCCTGTGAAGCTGGCTGAGCTGCATTTGTCGCAATTGCAAAAATCAAGTCTTCTTTTGAACTAACAAAGTTATTAGCAATCAAATTTGCATTAGCTGTTTCTCCATTGGCATTTTTCTCATCAAAATCAGCCTCAATCCCTGCCTCTTTAAAAGCATCCTTAAATCCTTCTCTTGCACTGTCAAGTGCTGGATGTGATGCAATCTGTGTAATTCCAATTCTATACTTCTTAGAGCCTGTGCCAGCTCCATCACTACTTTTACTTCTACTTCCAGAATTACCACAACTTAAAATCATAAGTGCCAAAGCACTCATCAAAATCAATAATTTTTTCATCAATTTTTCCTCTCTTTCCTACTATCCTACAAATTTACTCAAAACATTCAAAATAATTTTCAGATATATTCTTAAAGTTTTGAGTTAACAAAATATTATCCTTTCAACTAATTTTAGATAATATTTTTTCCTACTATGAAATAATAACATTTTTTTCTCTTTAAAGCAATATTATTATTTCCTTTATAACAATTTTTTTGATTTATTTTTTCATTTTTAAATTAAATAAAATCTTCTTTAATTTTTATTTTATTTAATTAATAAATATTTTTTCTTGATTTTATTTTTTGTTTTAGTTAAATCAATTGTTTTAATTAAACTAAAAATGTCGTGATTTTTTGGAAATAAAAATTTCTGTTTGAGCAAAGCGAGTTTAATTTTTATTTTCAAAAAATTCTTAGACAAGCCGGGATTGCAAAGGGGATGGCGACTGTTCCCCTTTGCTTTAAAACAAAGAAAAACTAAAAAAAATTATGAAAAACATTTTTTTATCATTAAAACTTAAAATCATGATAAATATTTATCTAAATAATTAAAAATAAAATAAAAAACTATCTTGAAAAAATAAATAATCTTCAAGATAGCTTTAATTTATAAAAAATAAAATATTTTATTATTTAGCGCCAGCAACTTTATCAGCTAATTTTTTTCCAACTTTGAATTTTACAACTTTTTTAGCTTTTATTTTGATTGGTTTACCAGTTGATGGATTTCTTCCTTCTCTAGCAGCTCTTTTTTTCACTTCAAAAGTTCCCCAACCTACAAATTGGATAGTTTCACCTTTTACTAAAAATTCTTCTGTTGTTCCTAAAAAAGCGTTAACTAATTCTTCTGCTCTTTTTTTAGTTTCTCCTGTTGCTTTTGCATAAGCATCTACAAATTCTTTTTTTGACATTGTATCTCCTCCAAATTTAAATTTATAAACTAAATCATTTACTATATATTACCACATTTTCAGCATTTGTCAAGGTTTCTTAAAATTAAAACTTAACTTTTTATAATTTTCTACTTACTTTTCTTTCTTGAAATTAGCTTTATTACTTCATTAACTGCGAATGGTATTAGTGCAAACAGCAATACAATATCCCAATTTTCAAATGAAATTTTTGTTACTTTAAATACTTGTGCAATTGGTGCAAATGAAGTCAATCCTATTTGTAATGCAATTCCAATTATAATTGAATAAATTAAATATTTATTCTTGAAAATTCCAATTTCAAATATTGTTTTTTGGCTATTTCTCATTGTTAATGAATAAAATAACTGTGATACTGTAAGCACGATAAATGCCATTGTTCTACCTTGTGTCAATGCGTGTTTTGCAGCTTCGTTTCCTGCTTTTGCCATTGTTTCCAATTGTCCAAGATTTCCAATCATTCCAGTTTCATTAATTCCGATATAAAATGCTGCCAATGTTAAAAATCCAATTAATGTCCCACCAATTACTGCACGCATTCCTGCACCTTCCGAAAAGAAACTTTCCTTAGGATTTCTTGGAGAGCGTTTCATTACATCTCTATCCCCTGGATCAATTCCAAGTGCTAATGCAGGTAATGTATCAGTAACTAGATTTACCCATAATAGCTGTGTTGCAACTAATGGCAAGTCCCAATTCAACAATGTTGATAAGAAAATACAAATTATTTCTCCCAAATTACATGAAAGTAAGAATATGATAGTTTTTTTGATATTATTATAAATATTTCTTCCTTCTTCAATCGCATGAACAATCGTAGTAAAGTTGTCATCAGTCAAAATCATATCACTTGCACCTTTTGAAACATCAGTTCCTGTAATTCCCATAGCAACACCAATATCAGCAAATTTAAGCGACGGAGCATCATTTACTCCATCTCCTGTCATTGAAACAATATTACCTTTTTCCTTAAATGCTCTTACGATTTTTACCTTATGTTCAGGTGATACTCTTGCAAAAACTCTATATTTGCTAATATTTTCAGAAAATTCCTTATCTGAAAGCTCATCAATTTCAGCACCAGTCAAACTTTGACTTATATCTGTAGCAATTCCTAATTCTTTCGCAATGGCAACTGCGGTATTTTTATGATCTCCTGTAATCATAATCGGAGTAATTCCAGCATTTTTTGCTTCTGTTATCGAATCTTTAACTTCCGTTCTTGGAGGATCAATCATTCCAACAATTCCAACTACAACCAGCTCTTTTTCCATTTCCTCTGGAGAAATTACAGTATCCACATCTTTAAAAGCTACTCCCAGTACACGAAGTGCATCATCAGACATTTCTGTTGCAACTTTTAATATTTTTTCTTTCATTTCCTCAGTCAATGCAACAACTTTTCCATCCACTAAAATTTTATCTGCTCTTACTAGAATATTGTCAATAGCACCTTTTGTATGAACTCTATACTTGCCATCTCCTTCTTCATTTAATGTTGACATTAATTTTCTATCTGAATCAAATGGATTTTCGCCTACTCTTTTATACTCTGCATTCAATGTATTTTTCTCAAGATTAAATCTATCTCCCAGTACAACCAGTGCTACTTCTGTTGGATCTCCAATATCCTGTCCGCTGTCAATTGAAGCGTCTGAACAAAGAACAAACGAACGGATTAACTCAGTTTCATCCTTATTTGCTACAAAATCTCTGCCTTCTGAAGGTATATCCCTTAAATTATCAAGTGTATAAGTTTTTACAACTGTCATTTTATTTTGAGTCAATGTTCCTGTTTTATCTGAACAAATTATATTTACTGCTCCCAATGTTTCCACAGCAGGCAATTTTCTTACAATTGCATTTTTCTTTGACATTTTATTTACACCCATCGCAAGCACAATTGCAACAATTGCAACAAGCCCTTCGGGAATCGCGGCAACTGCCAAACTTATTGATGTCATAAACATTTCTAATATAGGACGTTTTTGAATAATTCCAACAATAAATATTACAGCACAAATTCCCATTGCAATATAACCAAGAGTTTTACCAAGTTCATCCAGTTTTATTTGAAGAGGAGTTAATGTATTTTCATCTTCATCAAGTATTTTTGCAATTTTACCAATTTCTGTTTCCATTCCTGTTGCAACTACGACACCTTCTCCACGTCCATAAGTAGCCATTGTTGACATAAATGCCATATTTTCCTTATCTCCAACAGGAATTTTTTCATCTTTGGTAATAAAATCAGCATTTTTTTCACTTGGTACTGATTCTCCCGTAAGTGCTGATTCTTCAATTTGTAAATTGGCACTCTCTATAAGCCTTACATCTGCTGGAATAAATCTACCAGCATCTATTATCAAAATATCTCCTGGAACCAAATCTTCTGAATTAACCTCTATAACTTCTCCATTTCTTCGAACCAAGCTCTTAGGAGTTGTCATTTGCTGCAGTGCCTCAAGTGCCTTTTCAGCCTTAGACTCCTGTACCACTCCAACTATCGCATTTATAAGTACCACTGCCATTATAATCAAAGCATCTGTCCAGCCGTGTTTAATATCCACTATCAGATTTATCACAGCTGCCGCAATTAATACATAAATCAGCATATCCTGAAGCTGTGCAATAAATAATTGCATCAATGTCTTTTTGGCCTTTCCTTTTAATTTATTCTGCCCATATTTTTCAAGCCTTGCATTTACTTCATCTTTTGTCAATCCAACCTTAGGATTTACATTTAATTCTTTTAAAACTTCATTTTGTGATTTTGTAAACCACATAATTTTTTCACCTCTTTCTGTAATTACATTTACTTTTTTATTTAGATATATAAAATTCGAATATATTTTAAAATTATACTAAAATTAATTTTATAATTTATATATTTTTCATTCTATTAAATAATAGAAATTTACATAAGTTTAGTACATTTTCTATCAGACTCCTTTATATAAAAATATTTCCTATATTATACACTAAAATTAAATTTATTTCACTATAATTCTAAAACTTTTCAAAAAAATTGCCTAATTATTCCAATACTGAAATAACTAGACAATTTATAAAAATATTTTTAATAATACTGGTTATTACTATTTTGTAGTTCTGAATTCAATTCTTCTGTTTTCAAATCTTCCTTCAGCAGTATCATTTGGAGCGATTGGTTCAGATTCTCCTCTTGATTCTACACCTAAGATTCTTGCAGGATTTAATCCAAATTCTAACAATTTATCTCTAACAGCTACTGCCCTTCTCATACCTAAAGCCATATTATAAGCATCTGATCCTTTAGAATCTGTATGTCCTATAATTGTAACTCTCATATCTTGTTGTTCAAGATAATCTTTAAGATTTCTTAACAATTCGTAGTATTGTGGTTTAACTACGGATTTATCAAAGTCAAAGTTCAATCTTCCAGAATCAAACACAATTGTTTCATTTTTTGGTGGTTCTGGAGCTGGTTCTGGAACTGGAGCTGGCTCTTCTAACTCAAGAGCGTTAATTCTAATTGTATTTTCTCTCATTTGAGTAGTTGTCAGCCTTCTTGCCATCAATGGTGAAGCAACTAACAACCCTAATGCAATTATTGTTGTTGTTGTTCGTCTACCCATTTTTCAGCCTCTCTTTCTAATGATTTATATTTTTGGCTACCTGGATTTGGTCTGTTTTCATCTAAGTAATCTTCAATATGATTTAATCTAGTTGTATTATAATCTACTAATTTTGCGTTTGTACAAGACAAAGCTCCTAATCCTACTAATAATAATGCTACTTTTTTCATATTTTTATTTCCTTTCTAATTCATCCAAATTTATTTTTTAAATTTTTTAATTTACTCTTATTTCATTTTATCTTGAATAGTGTCTAATCTTTGTTCCATTTGATCTAACATTTCGTTTGTTTTATGAAATTTTTCAATGTTACCGTTAATTTGATCTACTCTTTTTCTAATTCTTTGAATTTCTGCGTCCATCATTTTACTTTCAGACATATTTCCTCTTTGAGTTCTTAAATCTCTTGTTTTTGTTTTTCTTTGTCTAGCCGCTTCTCTTGCTTTTTCTGCTCTTTCTTTTGCTTGTAATCTAGCATTTTCTACTTTTTGACGTGCTTCTTCACTCATACCAGGTGTTTCTACAGTTTCTTCAACTGGAACTACTATAACTTCTTCTTCTACAACACCTTTTGCTGCTTCTTTAGCTTGTTGTGCCTGTCTTTGTTTAGCCACTTTGACTAATCTTTGTACTGCGGCATCAGTATTTGTTGGAGCTGAAAATGATACTTGACTCATTGCTAGCACCATTACAGCTGCTAATCCTAATATTTTTTTCATCGATTTTCCTTTCTAACATATTATTTAAAATATTGTTTTGTTTAAAATAACTGAATTAGCTTGTTTTATTTAGCTGTTTTTCTAGTTTTTTTGACACTATTTTTAACACCATCTCTTCCAAGAATGCTGTCAAATTCTCCTAATTCTTTTTCTTCTCTTTGCACACTTCTTACTACTCTTTCATAGAAGTCCACTCTTGTTGCTGCCTTAGCTGCATTGTATTCAAGCTTTTCAATTGGTGATTTAGGTTTAACTCTCTCTTTTTCTTCTACAACACCGTCTTCATCAATTGTTACTATTTTTTCTGTTGTCATTTCACGTTCTTTAGGGGCTTTTATGCTTTTATAGTAATCGTCTCTAGCTTGTCTCAATACTTCCTGTGGAGAAGCTGCCATCATTGGAACAGATAATGCTGCTACTATCCCACACAATAATAATTTTTTCGCTTTCATCTTTTAATTACCATTCCTTTCCATTAATTCATTACTGACAATAATGTTTCCAATTCTATAATTTTTTTCTCTTTTTCTGCTATGCTTTTGTTAATGTTTTTGTAGAGAGTTTCGGTATTGTTTAATATTTTTTTATATTTGTCTCTATGCCATCTTACTTCTGAATCTACTTTTAATTTTTCTAATAATTTTTCTCTACTTGTTTGTTTAGATTTCAAATCTTCTACTTCAGCTTCCAATTGTGCTTTTTGCTGTCTATATCTTTCTTTTTGTGCTTCTTCTTTTTTGATTAATTCATTGAATTGGTTTTCAATTGAACTTAAGCTACTTTCTAAGCTCTTTTTTTCAGCAGAGAAACCTATTGACGAAACCATCATTATTCCAACCAAAAAGAATATTGTCTTTTTCATTCGATCTTCCTCCTAATTTTTTAATTTCATAACAATAATTGAATATGAAATCACTATTAAATCACTTACCTATCATCACTTATCCTTATTATACCAAATTATATAAAAAAATACAATTAATTTTTCAAATAAAATACAAAAATTATTTTTTTTATATAAAAGTTCCTTTAAATTCAATACAAAAACTTCTTTTTTTTATGGTTTCATTAACTTTTTTTTAATTTATTTGTAATTTCTTCTATTGTTGAAGCATTTTTTAATTCTTCTACTAATTCTTCTTCATAAGATAATTTTGAAATCTCAGCCAATAAATCTAAATGTTCTTTTTTTGTTTCTTCTGGAGCCGCAATCATAAAAATTAATTTTGAAGGTTCTCCATCCATACTTTCAAAATCTACTCCTTCATGAGAAATTCCTAGAGCAAGAGAAAGTTCTTTTACAAGTGGTGTTCTGGCATGCGGAATAGCTATTCCGTCTTGCATTCCAGTTGGTGTCAATTTTTCTCTTTCATTTATTTCCTTTACAAATTCTTCCAAGTCTTCTGAATTAAGAACTTTACTTTTCACAAATAATTGTGCCATTTCCTTAATAATTTCTTCCTTTGTTTTACCTTCTAAATTTACTTTTATTCTTTCTGGTACCAAATATTCCAATATTTTCATGTCTTTTTACAGGATTTTCCTGTAATCTCCTTTCTAAAATTTTTCCCATTTTTTCAGAATATCATCTAGCACTTGCGTTTCAGACATTTCTGATAAATTATAAGCAATATAGTTTTTTTCTTTTTTGAACCATGTCATCTGTCTTTTTGCATATCTTCTACTTTTCATTTTTATTTCATCAATCGCTTCATCCAGCGTGATTTTTCCTTCAAAATATTTAAATAGTTCCTTATATCCGATTGAAGATATTTTATAAAGACTTTCTGTATATTTATTATATACTTTTTTTGCTTCTTTTACAAGTCCTTTTGTAATCATAATTTCAACTCTTTTATTAATCCGTTCATAAAGCTCTTCTCTATTTCTAGTAAGAAATATCTTTAAGAACTCATAATTATTATTTCTTATATTTTGTATACGTAACTCGCTAAATTTTCCACCAGTCAAAATACAAACTTCAATTGCTCTAACCAATCTCAATTTATTAGACAAATCAATTTCAGTATACGATTTTTCATCCATTTCTTTGAGAATTTTCTGTAACTCCTCAATACTTTTATTTTCCAAATCAGTTCTGATTTTTTCATTTTTTGGTGGCAGTTTTGCAAATCCATCTGTAATTGATTTTATATAAAGTCCTGTTCCACCTGTAATAATAATATTTTTCTCATTTTTTTGACTATTTTCATTCAAAATATTATTTACAGTTTTTTCAAAATCTCCCACAGAATAATCTTCATCAGGATTTATAATATCAATCATATAATGCTGTATTCCCTGCATTTCATCACTTGTTATCTTAGCTGTCCCTATATCCAGCTCCTTATAAATCTGAGAAGCATCTGCTGATATAATTGCTGAATTTATCTTTTTTGCAAGCTTTATTGACAAGTCTGTTTTTCCTACTCCAGTTGCACCTGCGATTACAATTCCTTTTTTCCTTACCGCTATCTTCTTTACCTCCCATTATAAGTAAACCACATCTTTACTAAAAATCTTTTTAAAAAAATTTATTACTAAATTATATATTCAAATTCATACCCAGCAATAATTATAATATCTCCTTCTTCAACCCCAGCTTTTTCAAGCTCTGTTTCCATTCCAAGACTTCTCATCTTCTGAAGGAAATTTATTATTCCTTCTTCTCCAATAAACACATACTTTTTAAGCACATCATCCACAATACGTCCATCCACTTCAAATACATTGTCAGATGTTTTCTTAACAATCCAGTCATCTTTTTTATTATTTTCCTGAATCAGCTCTTCAACAGAGTGAACTTCTTCTAGTTCTTCCCTAGGTATTTCCTGGATTAATTCCCATGCCTTTGATAAAACTGGCTTTAATCCATCGTTTGCAATTACAGAGACTGGGTAAACGTATTTTATACCTTTTTCTTTAACAAATTTTTCAAATTCATCATACTTTTCATCTTCATAAAGCATGTCAATCTTATTAGCCACAACAATTTGAGGTTTATTTGCCAATTTTTCGCTGTAATTTTTTAATTCGTGATTTATTTTTACAAAATCTTCCTTAGGGTCACGTCCATCCAATCCTGAAATATCTACAATGTGAATAATCAATTTACATCTTTCAATATGCTTTAGGAACCTATCCCCAAGCCCTACTCCTTCATGAGCACCTTCAATAAGTCCTGGCACATCCGCCACCACAAAACTTTCCTCATCTCCCATTCTTACAACTCCTAATTTAGGCTTTAATGTAGTAAAATGGTAACTTGCGACTTTTGATTTGGCAGCTGATACTTTATTAATAAAACTTGATTTTCCTACACTTGGATAGCCCACAAGAGCCACATCAGCCAGTAATTTTAATTCCAGCTTTATTTTTAATTCTACACCTTCACGACCGCTTTCTGCTATTCTTGGAGCTTTTTTTACTGATGACTTGAAATGGATATTTCCACGTCCGCCATCTCCACCTTTTAGAAATATTACTTTTTCATTTGGATTATCCAAGTCGAGCAGCAGCTTATTTGTTTCAAAATCTCTAATCATTGTTCCAACTGGAACTTTTATAACCAAGTCTTCCCCTGATTTTCCAGTAGAACGTGCAGCAGCCCCTTTTGTCCCGTCTTGTGCCTTAAATTTTTTACTGCTCTTAAAATCTACAAGCGTGTTAATATTTGGATCAGCTATAAAGACGATATCTCCACCTTTTCCGCCATCTCCACCGTCAGGCCCTCCAAACTGAACAAATTTTTCACGTCTGAACGTGGCTGCTCCATCTCCTCCATTTCCAGAAATTACTGTAATTACACTTTCATCTATAAACATCTCATCACCTTTTCTTTTTATTCTAGTTCTTTTTATTCATTTAATACAATTGCTTAAACTCATTATCTGTTTTTTGTTCTGCTCGTTGCCGCTGCTTTTTTCTCTCTTCTGTAATTCCACGGCTCTACATATCCTTTTTTTCCAAACAGGCCAAGTTTATTCTTTTTGGCATTTTCCTGATAAGCTTGCATTCTAGTATCATTCTTGTCGTATTCCTGATACCACCAGGCATTTCCATTTTTTACCATTTCCTCATTTACATTTTTTCCGTCAGCATAGACTACAGCCACTGTTCTGCCATATCTATCCCTATTTTTCTCCTCAATTTCAAGTGTTTTTCCACTTACCAGCTTTTCCAATGCCTGCTTACTCTCGCTCCCATAATCCTGTGTCTTTTCAGGAGCATCAATTCCAAACATCCTGATTTTTATAACTTCTCCAGTAAATTTTCCATTTTCCACTTTCTGAACACTCATAGTATCTCCATCGCTGACTTTTATGGCTTGATAACCTTTCAGAATAGTTGGATTCTGCACAGCTGTACTATTTGAATAATTAGTATTTGTGCTTCTTGAAGCCGTATTTTTTTTTGAATTACTTGTTTTTGCTCTTTTTTTACCAAATCCTGAATTCACTCCATTGTATGCAAATCCAAATATTGCTAATAACACAGTAATTATTGCAGCAATCAGTTTTTCATTTCCAGCTTTTGAACTTCTTTCAGTTTTTCTTCTTCTTTTTGTTGCCATCTATTTTTCCTTTATTCTTTATTTTTCCAATGCCTGTTTAAAATCTTCAATCAAGTCATCAATATTCTCAAATCCAACTGCAATTCTTATCAATGAGTTTGTAAATCCTCTAGCCTCTTTTTCTTCATCAGGCATTTCGGCGTGCGTAATTGTACTTGGATGAGTTACTAATGTTTCTGCTCCACCAAGACTTGCTGCAAATAATGCCACATTCAGACTTTCAAAAAATGTTTTTACTTTTGAATCATCCTTTAAAGTAAATGAGAATACTGAACCTCCGCCTGTTGCCTGACTTTCATGAATTTTTTTACCTTTATTTGTATCCAAAGTCGGATAGTAAATTTTATCAACTGCATCATGGCTTTGAAAAAATTCTATTAGTTTTTCCGCATTCGTTTGTGCAGCTTCCACTCTAAGTTTCAATGTTTTAAGACTTCTCATCAAAAGCCAGCTATCAAATGGAGAAATTAAAGCTCCAGCTGCAACTTGTGAAAATTTAATTTTTTCCGCAAGCCCCTCATCATTTGTAATCGCAACTCCAGCCAGCAAATCATGATGTCCAGATAAAAATTTAGTCGCACTATGAATTACAATATCAATCCCAAAATCAAGCGGTTTTTGTAAATACGGAGTCATAAAAGTATTATCTGCAATTGTTATCAAGTTATGCTCTTTTGCAATTTCTGCAACTCCTCTCATATCTGTAACATCAAGCAATGGATTTGATGGTGTTTCAATAAAAATAGCCTTTGTATTTTCCTTAATTGCATTTCGGATATTATCCAAGTCAGTTGTATCGACAAAAGTGTATTCCAATCCAAATTTTGAATAAATATCATGAACAATTCTATAAGTTCCACCATAAATATCCTGACCTAAAATAATATGATCTCCAGCTTTAAACATTGTAAATACAGACGTTGTAGTCGCCATTCCTGATGAAAATGCATATCCATATTTCCCATTTTCCAATGCGGCAAGTATTTCTTCCAACTCGTTTCTTGTAGGTGCCGAAACTCTTGAATATTCAAATTCCTGCGTTACTCCAAATTCTGCCACAGGAAAAGTTGAAGCAAAATTAACGTTTGTTCCCCAAAGTTCTCTCTTTTTTCCTTTTTTTATTCCATGTATTGTTTTTGTTTCAAATCTCATAACAATCTCACACTCCATTTCTTTTTTTACTATTTTACCATCTAAACTTTTGATATTATTCTAATCTTATAAATATTTAATTTTTATTTTTTATTATGTAAATTAATGATTTTTTATACTTCTTATGTTATAAGTTGTTTTTATTAATATTTGTTTTTTTATCTCTTTTAATGTCTTTTTATTTCAAAAAAACACTCCATTTCATACTATTTAGCAAGGAATTTAAATTTCTTGTTCTCAACACAGTTTATATTTTAAATGTTAGTTTATTTAATAACAGTTTTACTATTTTTATTATTTTTTTCGCAGGATTGCTCATTGCCGCAAATCCTGCACCTATGGCTAGACTACGACTTTTATTTGCCCAACTCCGAAACTCCTCCTTCCAGTCGTCAAACAATCGTAGTTGAACAAATAAAAGCTCCGTCAATTTATTAAAATCATAGATTGAATAAAAATACAAAAACAAACAAAATTTCGTTAAAAGAAAAATAGCTGTTTGAGCTTTTGAAATAAATTTTAAATTATATTTCATTATTTATATTAAAATAACCAGTATTCAAAAGTGAGTTCTATTTTTCTTTTATAAGAAAGTTTTGTGTAAAGCAGGGTTATAAGGGCATGGCGTCTGATGCCCTTACGTTAAAATTAATCAAAATATAAAAAATGTTTTATTTGAAGGTTTAAAAAGAAATATTTAAAATAATTTATGTGGTATTTTTATTATTTTCTCATAAGCAATTCTCTTTTCCCCAACATCAGGCTCTCTATCCAAATAAATCACACCGCAGTAGCTGAATCCATTTTTTTCAAGAAATTTCTTCATTGGCTCATTGTTTTCATGTGTATCTGCTTTTATACTGAGTATTTTGTTTTTTATACACTCTTTTTCCGAAAATTCTAATATCTTTGTTGCAATCCCTTTATTCTTTATTTCAGAATCAACTGCCAGCCTGTGAATTACAATATAATCATCGTTTGTTATCCATTTTCCTTCGATTTTAGAATATGGTTCTTCCTTTTTAGGCGACAATACAATAGTTCCGACAATTTTTTTAGAAATCTGATTTTCGGATTTATCATTTTTTTCGAAAATTTCTTCTAAAACATAACTAATCCCATTTTTCACATCATTTTCAATAACTTTTCTATCTGGATATCCATTTTGCCATTGTTCTAAACCAAGTTTCCTTAATTCGATTTTTGCTTTTTCGATGATTTCCAAAATTCTCTCCACATCATCAAAAGTTGATTTTCTAAAATTCACAAAAACTCCTCCCTTTCATAAAATTTAAATAACTACTTTAAAAAATTCTTCGTAATTTTGTTAATACAGTAACTTTCTATTTTCGTATAAGAGAACTTAATCCCTAGATAGTAATATTATTCAAATTTTATAGTTTTTATTTTTATATTTGCCAGTCAATTTCCTCTTTCCCTAGTTCTTTCAAAATATCATTAGCTTTCTTAAAGTGTCCACAGCCAAAAAATCCACGGCTTGCAGATAATGGGCTTGGATGAACACTTTCTAAAATATAGTGTCTATTTGTATCAATAAAGGCTTTCTTACTTTTGGCATTATTTCCCCAAAGTATAAAAATTATTGGCTCTTCACGTTCATTCAAATATTTTATCACATTATCTGTAAAAATTTCCCAGCCTATTTTTGAATGTGAGTTGGCATTTCCAGCGACTACAGTAAGTGCCGTATTTAAAAGTAGAACTCCCTGTTTTGCCCATTTTTCAAGAAATCCATTTTTACTCATTTTGTAGCCAAATTCATTTTCAATTTCTTTATAAATATTTTTTAGGGAAGGTGGCAAGGCAACTCCCTGCTTTACAGAAAATGCCAGTCCATGTGCCTGATTTTCGCCATGATACGGATCCTGTCCTAGAATTACAACTTTACAGTCCTTATAACTAGTTAGCTTAAATGCAGAAAAAATCTCATTTTTATCAGGATAAATTGTTTTTGTCTTATATTCTTTCACTAAAAATTTTCTCAAATCCAAATAGTAATCTTTTTCAAATTCTTTTTCTTTTTTAAAAATTTCATCCCAGTCATTTCCGATATTAACCATTTTCCCATCATTCCTCTCCTTAAAAATTCAAATCTTATTTCACAGTCAAATCTTCCTAATTTACAAAAGGATTATAAAATCTTCCACCGTTTATTTTTATAAGCACAATTGAAATAATTACGAATATTGCTGTTACAACGATTGCTATAATATCTGGCATTTTCATTTTTCTTGCCTGATACCACGTTCTCCTTTTTCTTTTTCCAAATCCTCTTAAAATCATTGCATTGCTTATAATATCTATTTTTTCAATGCTTGAAAATATTAACGGCATTAATGTATAGGATATGTTTTTTATTCTTGTTATTAATTTTACATTTTTGGAAATATCTATTCCTTTTGCCTGCTGTGCTTTACTAATCGTTATAAAATCTTCCTGCACCGTTGGAATATATCTTAGTGCAATTGAAACTGCATAAGAAAATTTGTATGGCACACCTATCCTGTTTAATGACGATGCAAACTCGCTTGGATTTGTTGTAATTATAAACAGCAAAGCGACAGGAATAACTGAGAAATACTTGACAAATATATTAAACTCATAAAACAGCTGTTCCTTCGTTATTACATAATTTCCAAAAATTTTCAAAATATCATGCCTTGTTCCATAAATTTTTGTTCCTTCAAGCGGAGAGAATAAAAAAATCATAATTAAATTTAATACAAGAAAAATAGTAATTAGATAAAATACAATTTTTATTTCATTAAACTTTATTTTGGAAATTCTGAAAAGTACAAATCCTAAAAATGTCAAAACTAAAAGAAGCCTTGTATCGTAAGTAAACATAATTGCAACAGTCCATAATATGAAACAAATCAGTTTTGTCGCTCCATTTAGTCTATGAATCACAGAATCCTTTTCGATATATTCCAGTAAAAATGTACCTGCCATCTAATCACCCGCCTTTTTCTGCTCTTTTTCATAATGCACAAATGTTCTTATAAGCTCTTCCGAATTTATCCCAGCCTTTTTTGCTACATAATGTAGTGAAGTTTCCTTCAAATTTGCCTGTTCCAACACATTCCTATCTGCCAAAATCTGTGCTGGATTTCCTAATTTTATAATTTTACCTTCATTAAAAACATATGCCTTGTCAGTATATTCTAACATCAAATGCATATCATGTGTTATAAATAAAATTGTAATCCCAAATTCATTCAGCTGTTTCAAAAATTCCATTATTTCCCTGTAATGAAATAAATCCTGCCCTGCTGTCGGCTCATCCACAATTATCATCTCAGGCTTCAATACAAGGACAGACGCTATTGTAACCCTTTTTTTCTGTCCATAGCTAAGTGCTTTTATAGGCCATTTCCTAAACGGCTTTAATTTACATATTTCTAAAATTTCAATAACTCTTTTTTCTATTTCATCTTCTGAAACTCCTCTAGTTTTTAGACCTAATGCTACTTCATCAAAAACTGTAACTTTTGAAATCATCGCATTTGGATCTTGCAGTACAAAACCTATTTTCTCAGCTCTTTTTGTTATATTTTCATCACTTATATCCAAATTTTTATAGTAAATCTTTCCTTTATCCTGCTTTTCAAATCCTGCGATAACCTTTGACAGCGTCGATTTTCCTGCTCCATTTGAACCAACTATGCTTATCATTTCACCTTTTTTTACATCTATATCTATGTTTTTTAATATTTTTCTTTTCTTATTGTATGAAAATGAGATATTTTCAAGTTTTAATAATGTTTCTTCAGATTTTTCCCTTGCTTTCGGAGAATTATATTTTATCCAGTTTAAAATGCCGTCTTTTGATTCAGAAAAGTCAATCTTTTCAATATTAGAAATACTGCTATATTTCTCAAAGTTGGTATTACTGTATTTTAGCAAGGAAATATACAAAGGCTCTCTTATATTCATCTTACTTAACAAATTTCCAGTTAAAATATTGTCTGGCGTATCATCAGCAATAATTCTGCCTTCATTCACAACAATAATCCTGTCAATTCCCCTGTGCAGCACATCTTCAAGCCTATGCTCTATAATTATTGTAGTTAGTTTTTTATTATTATGAAGTTCATCTATCAGTTCGATAGCATATTTTCCACTCAAAGGGTCAAGATTTGCAAGCGGTTCATCGTACAGAACAATGTTGGTATCGTCCACCATTATTCCAGCGAGCGAGACTTTCTGCTTCTGTCCTCCAGATAAATCATGCGGCTTCAAGTCAAGCAATGTTTCAATTTTTACAAATTTTGCAATTTCTTTTACCTTCTCTTTCATAATCTGTGTCTTTACTTCATCATTTTCCAGAGCAAACGCTATATCTTCCGCAACAGTAAGCCCCACAAACTGTGCATCCGAATCCTGAAGAACAGTTCCCACATATTTAGAATGTTCAAATACTTCCTTACACTTTTTTCCATAAATCTCAAACTTTCCTGTTATTTCCCCCTTATAAAAATAAGGAACAAGCCCATTTATACAATGTCCCAAAGTACTTTTCCCAGAACCTGACGGCCCTATTATAAAGACTTTCTCCCCTTCATAAATTTTCAAATTTATATTATTTAATGTAGGTTCCGACTGACTTTCATACTTAAATGTAAAATTTTCAAAATTTATAGCAACTTTTTTATTTTCGTCCAAACTCTCCTCCTTTCGAGTTAAGAATATATTTTTTAAATTTCAGTAATTCAAATTGTAAATTTTTTATTTTATAAAGATTAAACAAAATACCCGCCTAATCTTCTCACAGCTATCTAAAGCTACTTTGAAAAATGCGGGTTATTTGTATTATTCCTGTTTTAAGCTTCCTTTGCTTACTATTGTTTTTGAAAATGCAAATATTAAAATTGTACCTAAAATCGCTACAACTATCATATTTCCAAGTGCCGCTGTGACTCCTTGTGCAAATGCTTTTGCTTGCGGTTCCTTATATATTGCAATATCAATAATTGGAGCTAGAGCTACCCAGCTTATCAAACTTATAATTACTTCTCCCACTATAAATTTTACAATTTTTGCTCCATTAAAATTCTCGATTTTAACAATTTTTCCTAAAAATCCAGTTGCCAGTCCAAAAAATGCTGCCGCTGCAACCCAGCTGAACCACACACTTCCATATCCTGAAATATCATTAAGCGTATGCCCAATAAATCCAATTCCTAGACCAACTGCAGGGCCATATATAAATGCCATCAACGCCACAAAAGCAAAAGTTACTTGTAATGTCGTATTAGGAATTGGTGTCGGAATTGCTACAAATCTTGATAATACAATATAAATCGCTGCACCGATTCCCATTGCTACCACTTTTTTAATTGCTGTTGCTTCCATTAGTCTCACCTCTTTTAAAATTTTCAAAAGTTTAAATACATTATATACTAATATTACTTTTTTCTCAACTAAAAATAACAATACTTTTTCACAAATTTTATTAAATTGTATTTAATCTTTAAACTGAATATTTATTGCTTTTTTCTCAATTTCAAGATGTATAGTTTCTACCCGTGCATTTTCAAAAATCCTTCTTGAAGCCTTTGTAGAATCAAGCGACTTGTGTTTATCAGAAAAATATATTACCTTTTTTATTCCTGACTGTACGATTGCTTTTGCACACTCATTACATGGAAAATGCGTCACATAAATAGTACAGTTCTTCAATGATTTTATACTATTAAGAATAGCGTTCAATTCAGCATGCACAACATAAGGATATTTAGTATCCAAAAATTCTCCTTCTTTATCCCAAGGCATACTGTCATCAGAACTTCCCATTGGAAACCCATTATATCCAATTCCTATTATTTTCTTATCTTCGTCTATAATACACGCCCCGACCTGTGTAGACGGATCCTTGCTTCTCATTCCAGACAAAAACGCAATTCCCATAAAATATTCATCCCATGATAAATAGTTATCTCTTTTAGACATTCTTCATACCCCACTTTCTAAAGTATTCAATATTTCTGAATTACTTAACAACCACTTTCTTCTTAACATCTGAAAACTCTATCTCCAGCTTATCTTCCTTGCTAAGCTCAATTCCTCTCTTAACAATCTTCCCATTTTTTCGAGTTATTGTATAACCTTGTTTCAAAATATCACTTACTGAATATTTCGAAAGCTGTGCCTTTTTATATTTGAGTTCCTTTTTTCGATTTTCAAAAAATTCCAGTATTATTTGATTAAGCTCGACTGATTTTTTCTTTAAATTTTCTTTTTCACTTAAAATTATTTTTTGCAAATTAATTCTGTCAAATCTCTGTTTTCGATAATCCAGCTGTTCTCGTGATTTTTGTACAATTCTTCTAAGCTCTCTTGATAATTTCTGTTCTTTTTCCATCAAGTCAAATTTTTTATTATCCAGAATATTTGCAAAATTCTTTATATAATAATTATTTTTTCTGTATTCCAGCTCTTTTTTCATCATTGTAACTTTATTTAAAAGTAATTTACTCAAAAGATTCTTTTTACTTTCCAGTTCATCTGTTAATTTATCTTTTTCAGGAATCAAGATTTCTGCTGCCTGAGTTGGTGTAGCTGCCCGTTTATCAGCGACTAAATCTGAAAGAAGATTGTCAATTTCATGCCCTACCGCTGAAATTACAGGAATCTCAGACTTATAAATGGCTTCTATCACAGCTTCCTCATTAAATGCCCACAAATCCTCAATGCTTCCTCCACCACGTCCAACAATAAGCGTATCTATTTCAAGCTGTTTCTCTTCATTCATTCTATTAAAAAACTCAATCCCTGCCGAAACTTCCCGTGCTGAGCCTTCTCCCTGAACTTTTGCTGGATAAAGGTAAATATTCACATTTGGAAATCTTTTATGCGTTGTATTTATAATATCTCTGATTGCAGCTCCTGTATCAGCTGTTACAACACCAATATTTATAGGTAATTTCGGTAATTGTTTTTTTATTTCATCAGAAAAATATCCTTTTTCAAAGTACAACTTTTTAAGCATTTCCATTTTCTCATAAAGTAGCCCAAGAGAATTACTTTTTTCAAGAAAATCTGCTACAATCTGATAACTTCCATTTGCTTCATAAAGCGTAACGCTACCCCGAATTTTTACCAAATCCCCTTCCTTCAAGTCCTCAGGCACTCCTCTATATTTATAACGAAAAATAGCACATTTCACACTTGCACTTGCATCTTTTAATGTAAAATACAAATGTCCCGAACGATAATACGTAATATTAGAAAGCTCCCCTTCAATAAAAATGTTCTTAAAAGTACTTGTCCCCTCCAAAAACATTTTAACTTCCCTATTTATATCACTTACGGAAAATACTGTCTGTTCCATAATTTCCCCCATTTCTTACATTTTTTGTTCTTTAATAATAACATATTTCATCTCTTTTCTCAACTAATGAAATTTTTTTACACAATTAATCTAAATATATCCTAAAATTTTTATAATATATCCTAAAATCTATTTTAAATTAAACGGCTAAAGTTATATAAATTTGAGGTTTGAGTAAAATAGTCATAACTTTTGAGCTCAATTTTAAAGCTACCTTACCATATATAACTACTTTACTTAAAACTATATTTCAAGCTCAAAATTTATCATATTGCAATCATGAATTTTATACATATCTGAATTTAAATTAACAAGCTTTTGAAAAGATATTGATTCAAATTTATTATCTTCTGCTAAGTAGATAATTTTATCACATTTAAAATTTTTAATTTGCATATCCTCAAAATCATATCCCGAAGCAAGCTATTGCCCATAAGTAGATGATATTTTAAAAAACTGAACAAAATAATATTTCTCTTTCTTTTCTTCTTTATACAAAATTTTACAAACTTTTTCTTCTATTGAATTTTCAAGAATTTTCTTTAAAAACGGACTTTCCTTTTGATGCTTTGAAACTTCAAAATTTAATATTTTCTCCATTTTGTTAATTTCCTCCACTTGCCTCTGTGGAAGACAGCTTTTAAATTTTTCTTTCAATTTTTCAATATCAAAATGAAACGGTGTTTTTTTGCATCCTTTTAACGCAAGTATAGTGAAGTATAATGCATGTATTTCATTTACATTGAACAAGACAGGAGAGAGAAGTTTATTTTTTAAAATTTTATATCTTCCATTTCTCCCGCTGAAAGAATAAATTGGCATTCCAATTTCCTCAAGAGATCTTATGTCTCTTAAAGCTGTATTTTTGGAAATACTGTATTTTTCCATAATATCTTTTAAATTAAAAGTCTCTTTATTATTAAGATATATCATCATATCATTAATTCGCTCTGATTTTTTCATTTTTCTCCCAATTTTTTTATTTTAATAGTACCATATTTTGATACTATTTTGAAGTATAATTCAAAATATAAATTTAAGGAGGAAATTATGGATATAACAAATAACTTTTTAGAAATTATGAAAAAAACTAATAATATGGTAATAGCTTCTTCAGATTCCAACAATCAGCCTAATCTAAGAACTGTAAATTTTTATTATAGTCCAGATGAGAAAATTTTATATTTTTTAACACTAAAGAATAGTCAAAAAACAGTTGAATTTGAACAAAATAACAAAGTGGCTTTTACAACCATTCCTATAGAAGGTGTAAAACACGTTAAAGCTAAAGGAATTATAAGAAAAAGCCAGAAATCTGTTCAAGATTTAAAAAACAAATTTATAGAAAAAATACCAGAAATAAAAAAGAATTTTGATGAAGGAGAAAATTTTATGGTATTATATGAAGTATCTTTTACAAAGGCAACTGTTACTATTGGTGTCAAAAATACTACAGAATTTGAGATTTTATAATTAATCATAAAATAAACTTAAAATTTATGATTATTTTTCAAATTTCTATTTTATTTAATTTTCTAAAAATATATTTGAATATAAGTTAAAAGGGTATCACTCAACATACCCTTTTTTAATAATAAATTATTCTTCCTCTATCAAAAACTTCACTCATTTCAAAACTTGATTTTTGCACTTCATATATTTAATGATTTTTTTTACATTGTACTAATCGATTAAAAATAAAAAAGAATTTTATAATAAGGGTGTTTAATAGCTAATCCATAGTCATTTAATTAAATTTTTTTTACTTTTTTTATATTACTATATTTTTTCTTTTTATTTTCACAGGATTGCTTATTGCCACAAATCCTAAAACTTCTATTTTAATTATTTGATGATATTAGTTTTATACTCTCTATTAAAAAAGTTTCTAATAATTTCATTTCTCAAATAGAATTTGGTATTTATTATACAATCTATGAGGAAAAAAAGAACAGTAAAACCTAAGTTCTACTGTCCTCTCTTTTTTTATTCTGTATTTTATCTTCGTTCTAGTAAATAGCTCTGAATCCTATTCCAGCTCTTACGTTCT
>ERZ773069.381-NODE-381-length-30536-cov-42.725206_pt1 | contig 30536 bp, 21 predicted proteins | sample MGYA00580619_ERZ773069 | MGnify/ENA primary metagenome ERZ773069 (study PRJEB29015, sample SAMEA2738007) | human oral metagenome | biome: human oral; feature: human-associated habitat; material: dental | place: China | collected 2108 ...
TCCGCAACTCGATCATCATGCAGAGATGCGAGATTCAGGACGGCGCGCTCGTCGAGAATGTCATCTGTGACAAGAACGTTGTTATTACAGCGGAGAAATGGCTGAAGGGAGCTCCGGAGTATCCGCTCGTGATCAAGAAGAATATAACGATTTGACGCAGCGTCGTTTGAACTGCCGTTAGCGGTTCCTTATACAGTCCAGCCGCATGGACGGGAAGAGCTAACGGCTTCTTGTTTCTTCACTTCCATGGGGATTGCTGCTGTATGCAGGAAGTGACGTCCGGGGGAACGCTTGGAAAAGGAGTGGACGATTTGGCACAGAAGGATCAGGTCATGAGGCCGACAGGGAAAGCCCTTGAGACAATGAAGAAGATCTTGAGGAGCCGCTTCATAACGACGGCGCATGTCATGTTTGGGCGCGAAGTAGAAAATCTGACGGAGATTGAGATCTACAAGACGATCGCGGCAACGGCCAAGCAGTCCATCTCGGACAACTGGATCAAGACAAACAGGCAGTATGCGGAGCGCCAGGAGAAGCAGATCTACTACTTTTCCATTGAGTTCCTGCTGGGCAGACTCCTGAAATCCAACCTCATCAATCTCGGCATCGAAGAAGCGCTGAAGGATGTGCTCAAGGACTTTAATCTGAACCTCTCCGATGCCTATGAGGTGGAGCCGGATGCGGGGCTCGGCAACGGCGGCCTCGGCCGTCTTGCGGCGTGCTTCATCGACTCGCTCGCAGCACACCGCCTGCCCGGACACGGATGCACGATCCGCTATCAGTACGGACTTTTCGAGCAGAAGATCGTCGGCGACAACCAGGTTGAGATTCCGGACAACTGGCTGCGCGACGGCTTTGCATGGGAATACCGCAAGCCGGATAAGTCTGTGGATGTCAAATTCGGCGGCAATGCCTATATGCGCGATGCGGGGGGGCGGCTCGAGCTTGTTCATGAGAATCCGATGATCGTCATGGCGGTGCCGTATGATATGCCGATTGTCGGCTATCACAATGCGACGGTCAATACGCTGCGCATGTGGAACGCTGAGGTCAATCGCGACTTTTCCGACTATGGGCTGCTGACGCAGGAGGAAATTCAGCAGCGCAATGACTACCGCAGCTTTGTCGAGTCGATTACGCGCTACCTCTATCCGGATGACAGCACGTTCGAAGGGCGCCGCATGCGCCTCATTCAGGAGTACTTCTTCGTATCGGCAGGCGTGCAGAGCATTGTCCGCAACTACAAGCAGAACGGGATGGGGATCTACGATCTCGGCAGAAAGATCGGCATCCACATCAACGATACGCACCCCGCGCTCTGCGTAGCGGAGCTCATGCGCATTCTCGTCGACGAGGAGTCTCTGACGTGGGAGGACGCATGGGCGATCACGCGCGACACGATTGCGTATACGAACCACACAATCATGCCGGAGGCACTCGAGACGTGGAGCATTGAGATGTTCCAGCCGCTGCTTCCACGCATCTATATGATCATCGATGAAATCAACCGCCGTCATCTTGAGGAAGTACGCCGCCGTTATCCCGGCAATGAGGACAAGGTGCGCGCGCTTTCGATCATTCAGGACGGCGTTATTCACATGGCACGCCTTTCGATTGTCGGCGGACACAGCGTCAACGGCGTGGCAAAGATCCATACGGGAATTCTAAAGTCCACGACACTCAAGGATTTCTACGACTATACGCCGCGCAAATTTAACAATAAGACCAACGGCATCACGCATCGCCGCTGGCTGATGGGCACAAATCCGGAACTTGCTGCGCTGATCGACGATATTCTCGGCAGTCATAAATGGCATCGGCACCCGGAGCAGATGGACGGCCTGCATGATCATGTTGAGGACAAGAACTTCCTCGAGCAGCTCATGAAGATCAAGCATCTGCGCCGTGAGGGACTTGCGCGATACATTGAGCGGCACAACGGCGTGAAGCTGAACCCAGACTCCATGTTCGACATCCAAGTCAAGCGCATCCACTCCTACAAGCGGCAGCTGATGAACATTCTGCACATCATGTACCGCTATCATCGGGCGCTCAGCGAACCGTCGTTCCTGACCCAGCCGGTGACCTATTTCTTCGGCGGAAAGGCGGCCCCTGGCTACTATATCGCAAAGGAGACGATTCGCCTCATCAACGTAGTCGCCGACCGCATCAATCAGGATAAGCGCGTCAACGATTTTATGAAGGTCATCTTCATCGAGAACTTCGGTGTCTCGATCGGCGAGCTTGTCTATCCGGCTGCGGATGTCAGCGAGCAGATCTCTACGGCGTCGAAGGAGGCGTCGGGCACGGGCAATATGAAGTTCATGATGAACGGCGCGATCACGCTCGGCACGCTCGATGGGGCGAATGTCGAGATCCGCGATGCGGTCGGCAGCGATCACTGTGTCATCTTCGGGCTCAAGGCGGAAGAGGTCATGAACTACTATGCGTCAGGCGCCTACTCTGCGTGGGATGAGTATCATACGAACGAAAAGGTGCGCACGGTGATGACCCAGCTTGTTGACGGCACCTACGGCGACTTCCGTTCGCTGTATGACTATCTGCTGCACGCGAACGACGAGTTCTTTATACTGAAGGACTTCAATGCGTACGACAACGCGCGCATCGAAGTCATGCGGCGGTTCAAGGACAAGGACGGCTGGGCGCGCACGGCGGCAATGAATGTCGCACATGCCGGCCGCTTTTCCTCGGACCGCACGATTGACGAGTATGCGCGGGATATCTGGAATATCCGACCTGTCATCATCTCGTAGAGGCATCGAGGACAATCATAGGAGGGGATCGTATGAAAACATCAGCGCTCAGTGAGTTTGATCTTTACCTCTTTCATCAGGGTACGAATTATCACGCGCAGGAAATGCTGGGAGCACATTTCGTCGAGCGGGACGGGAAACGCGGTGTTCGCTTTACGGTCTGGGCTCCAAATGCCAAAGAAGTCAGCGTTGTCGGGGAATTCAACGACTGGAATACGCTGGCCGATCCGATGAGCCGCATAGATGACGGCGAGATCTGGGAGACCTTTGTCGAAGGACTTGGCGAAGGAGAGATCTATAAGTATGCGATTGAACCGGAGTGGGGCGGGCCCCGCATCATGAAGGCTGACCCCTATGGATTTTATGCGGAGAAGAAACCCCAGACCGCATCCCGCATCTATGATATGAACCACTATGAGTGGAAGGACGCAGCATGGCAGGAGCGCAAGGCACGCGAAGTCTCATACGATCACCCGATGCTCACCTACGAGGTGCATGCGGGATCGTGGCGCCGCTCGCTCGATGGAGAGTATCTCTCCTATCGCGATCTTGCCGACCAGCTCATCGCCTATGTCAAAGACATGCACTATACCCACATCGAGTTCATGCCTTTGTGCGAGCATCCCTATGACGGTTCCTGGGGGTATCAGGCGACGGGCTATTTCGCCGTGACGAGCCGCTACGGAACACCTGATGATTTCCGCTATCTTATTGATACGGCGCACCAGAACGGCATCGGCATCATCATGGACTGGGTGCCCGGGCATTTCTGCAAGGATGAGCAGGGGCTGCGCCATTTCGACGGCAAGAATCTCTATGAGTCCGACAACGAAATGCGCGCGGAGAACTGGGAGTGGGGAACGACCAATTTTGACTACGGACGCACGGAAGTGCAGAGTTTCCTCATCTCGAACGCGCTGTTCTGGTTCGAGGAGTTCCACATTGACGGGCTGCGCATTGACGCGGTTGCAAATATGCTCTACCTCAACTACGGACGCAAGGACGGCGAGTGGCAGCCCAACAAATACGGAGATACGGGAAACCTCGAGGCGATGGATTTCCTCAAGAAGCTCAACGAGACAATTTTCAAATATCATCCGCATGCGCTTATGATTGCCGAGGAGTCTACCTCATGGCCGCTGATCTCCAAGCCTGTCTACATGGGCGGCATGGGGTTCAACTACAAGTGGAACATGGGCTGGATGAACGACATACTCGCCTATATGAGCCTCGACCCAATCTATCGCAAGTGGAACCAGGACAAGATTACGTTCTCCCTGATGTACGCATTCTCCGAGAATTTTGTCCTCCCGCTCTCGCATGACGAGGTCGTGCACGGCAAGAGCTCGCTGATCAGCAAGATGCCGGGCGATTACTGGCAAAAATTTGCGGGGCTCAGGGCCTTCTTCGGCTATTGGATCGCGCACCCGGGCAAAAAGCTGCTTTTCATGGGCGGTGAGTTCGGGCATTTCATCGAGTGGAATTTTGATGACAGCATGGATTGGCATCTTGTCGAGCAGTATCCGATGCACGCGAAGATGTTGGCCTATTCGAAGGCACTCAATAAATTCTATGTAGACAACAAGGCTCTCTGGCAGGTGGATTTTGACTGGAGCGGGTTCCAGTGGATTGACTGCAACGACAGTGAGAACAGTATTATTGCGCTTATTCGCCGCGCCGACGATCACAATGACTTCATTGTCTGCGTGCACAACTTTACCCCGGAGGTGCGGCACGGCTACCGCATCGGCGTGCCGACGAAGGGGAGCTATGTCGAGGTGTTCAACTCGGATGAGGAGGCATACGGCGGCAGCGGCGTGCTCAATACGGGAGATATTATCAGCGAGGATTATGCCTTCCACGGGCGCGAGCAGTCCGTCGTCCTCACGATACCGCCGCTTGCCACGACATTCTACCGCTTGAAGCGGCAGAGCGGCGCGGGAACCCCTGTGAGCGAGCTGCCTGCGGCGGCGGATGCAGCGGCAAAAAAAGAATCTGCAGCGGAAAGGCGCGGAGCGGCAGCGGCGGAAAAGGCGGCGCCGAAGCATGCGCCTGCGAAAAAGACAGCACCGAAGAAACGCACAGCAGTGAAAGCGACGACAGAAAAGACCGCAGTGAAGAAGACACCGCGGACACGCACCGCTGCGAAGAAAGACGAGACTGCGGCGGCTGCCGCAAAAAAGACGGCCCCGAAGAAGGCGTCTAAGCCCGCGGCAAAAGAGACCGGGGAGAAGGAAGAGAAATCTGCAAAGAAGGCGGCAAAGAGAACGGTCAGAAGTTCTGCGAAGGAGACGGCAGGCATAACTCCAACGGCATCCGTCAAGGCGACAAAGTCCGCCGCTGCAGAAAGTACGAAGACGGCGTCGATGACGGCGACAAAGAAAAAGAGCACGCGCAAAACGACGCGGGAAGGCGAAGAAAAACCAAAGAAGGCACGCGCAGGCAAAGCCTAAGCAACGCTGCCCATGCAGGGGAACGGCGAAAACAGCGACCAACCGGAGGATAGGCTCATGGGGCTGATGATTACGGGAGCGGCCGTGGGGAAAAGGAGGATATTGGGATGAAGGTACTATATGTAGCATCGGAGGCAGTTCCTTTTGTTAAGACCGGCGGCCTTGCGGATGTAGCGGGATCGCTCCCCGCCGCGCTCGTTAAGGACGGAGTGGACTGCCGCGTCATTTTGCCGAAGTACGGTGCGATCGCCGAGGATATTCGCAGCTCCATGGAACATATCTATGACGGTATTCTGAATGTTGCTTGGCGGGATAAATTCGTCGGCATCGACAAGTATGTTCTGAACGGCGTCACCTTTTACTTTGTGGACAACGAAGAGTACTTCAACCGCGACGGATTCTACGGCTATCCGGATGATGCAGAGCGATTTTCGTTCTTCAGCCGCGCTGTTCTCAATCTCCTCCCCGCGTTGGATTTCTGGCCGGATATCATCCACTCGAACGACTGGCATGCGGCGCTTGTCAATGTGTTCCTGCGCCTGGAGCATATGGATGATCTGCGCTATACGGGGATCCGGACGCTCTTTACCATTCACAATCTGAAATACCAAGGCGTGTTCCCTAAGGATGTCATGACGGACGTTCTGGGGCTTGACTGGGCGTATTTCAACAACGGCGATTTTGAGTTCTTTGATGCAGTGAACTTTATGAAGGCGGGCATCATTTACGCAGACTATATTTCAACGGTCAGCAAGACCTATGCTGAGGAGATTCAATACGACTACTACGGCGAGCACCTTGACGGACTGCTGCGCAAGCGCCGCGAAGAGCTCTTCGGGATTGTGAACGGGATCGACTACGATGTCTACAACCCGAAGACGGACAAGAATCTTTATGTCAATTACAGCGTAAAGAACGCCGTCGAGGGAAAGAGCGACAACAAAGTACAGCTGCAGCGCGACCTCGGGCTTCCGGAGAACCGCCGCACGCCGATGATCGCGATGGTTACGCGTCTCGTCGCAGATAAAGGGCTGGATCTCGTCGTGCGCGTGCTGGATGAGATCCTCCAGCATGAGAACGCGCAGTTTATCCTGCTCGGTACGGGTGACCGCGGCTACGAGGACTGGTTCAAGGAACTTGCCTGGCGTTACCCGAACAAGACGTCGATCAACATCCGCTTTTCGAACGAGCTTGCGCAGCGGATCTATGCGGCATCGGACATCTTCCTCATGCCGTCCATGTATGAGCCGTGCGGGCTCAGCCAGATCATTGCCATGCGGTACGGATCGATCCCGGTCGTGCGCGAGACCGGCGGTCTGAAGGATACGGTCATCCAGTTCGACCGTTCGGATGTGGATAAGGGGAACGGCTTCCTCTTCTACGAATACAACGCACATGAGATGATGTATGCGCTGAAGCGCGCGCTTGCCGTCTACGGGAATCTGCGTGAATGGCGCCAGCTGGTCTTTACGGCGATGCACAGTGACTTCAGCTGGACGCGCTCGGCAAAAGAGTATGAGACCCTCTATGAGCGACTTTTGCTCGAAAATTGAGGGGCGGGCAGTTGGCGCACGGGTGCGCCGGCGAACTTTTCTTGAGCGCGGCGCATTTACACGAAACTGCCGGTGAATTTCATTCACCGGTGGTTTCTGTGCGTTTATTTTTGGGAAAGGGGAGGGGGCTATGTTGGAACCTTATCAGGTGGAGCACAACTCACAGAATATCTATTATCGCTCGATCGTCGGCGCGGCGGAGGCGGGCAGCCGGATACGCCTCGGCATCCGCATCCGCAGCTATGAGCCTGTGCGCCAAGTGCTGGTGCGTCTGTGGCAGGATCGGACGGGGGAACGCTTGATTCCCCTTGAGACGAAGGATACGGGGGGAGAGCAGCGCTTCTATACCTGCTGGTTCGAGCTGCCGGATTACGGCTGTCTGCTTTGGTATTACTTCATCATCACGATGGCAGACGAGACCTGTTTTTACGGGAACAACGAGGAGATGCTGGGCGGTGTCGGCACCCTGAGCAATACGGCGCCCGCATCCTATCAGATCACAATCTACAATAAGGGCGCGCACACCCCCGACTGGTTCAAAAACGCCGTCATGTACCAGATCTTTCCGGATCGCTTCGCACGCTCGGGTGATATGATCGTACGCAAAAAGGGCGCGGTCATCCGTACGGATTGGACAGACGATCCCATGTATCTGAAGGACCCCGATACAAAGGAGATCATCGCGTATGATTTCTTCGGCGGCAACCTGCGCGGGGTTATGGAAAAGCTGGACTATCTGCAGGATCTTGGGATTTCGTGCATCTACTTCAATCCTGTTTTTGAGTCGGAGAGCAACCATCACTACGACACGGGCGATTATCATAAAATTGATCCCATGCTTGGCGATATCGAGGATTTTCGCAGCCTCATCGCGGCTGCCCGGGAGCGCGGCATCCGTATCATTCTCGACGGCGTGTTCAGCCACACGGGCAGCAACAGCATCTACTTCAACCGGCAGCAGCAGTATCATTCGCTCGGTGCCTATCAGTCGAAGGAGTCGCCGTACTACTCGTGGTACCGTTTTCGCAGCTATCCGAATGAGTATGACTGCTGGTGGAACTTTGACACGCTGCCGAACGTCAATGAGACCGATCCCGCCTATATGGACTTCGTCATTACGAGCGAGGACAGCGTGCTCCATCACTGGATGAAGGAGGGCATCGCAGGCTGGCGCCTCGACGTGATCGATGAACTGCCGCCGACCTTCTCCAAGGCGTTTTTTGCAGAGCTTAAAAAGAGCAACCCGGACGCCGTCATGATCGGCGAGGTCTGGGAGGACGCGTCGAACAAAGTCGCCTATGGGACGCCGCGCGAATATCTCTCGGGCAATGAGATGGACTCGGCGATGAACTATCCGCTGCGCACGATCTGGTTCGACTTTCTCACAGGTGCATTGGACGGACGGCAGACGGCGCGGCGCCTCGCCAGTCAGATCGAGAACTACCCCAGGGAAAATCTCTACGCAATGATGAACCTCATCAGCAGCCACGATGTGCAGCGCGCGATTACCGTGCTTGCCGGCGTTCCCTACTACGAGGGGATGCCGGCGATCGAGCAGTCGCGCGTACGCATGACGCCGGAGCAGTTCGCGCTCGGCTCGCGCCGCCTTCTCATGGCGACGCTCTGGCAGATGACCTATCCCGGCGTGCCCAGTGTCTACTACGGTGATGAGATCGGGATGCAGGGCTTCAAGGACCCCTTCAACCGCAGACCGTATGATTGGGAGCACGGCAATAAGGAGATCCGCGGATGGTTCGAGCGTTTCATTGCCATACGAAATGAGAACGACGCGCTGCGTACGGGCGATATTCTGCCGCTTTATGGCACGGGGGATGTCGTCGCCTATGCGCGCACGATCCGTTCAGGCTACGATGTGTTCAACCACGAGAAGGAGGACGGCGTATTCATTGCCGCGTTCAACCGCAGCCTCACGGAGACGCTGAGCATCGAGGCAGATGTAAGCGACTTTGCCTGCGGCGTGTTCGAGGATGCATTCAAACCCTCGCGCACGTATGAGGTCGAGTGCGGACGGCTGCGCATCAAAATTCCACCGCTGTTCGGGCTCCTCCTGCGTGAGCGCAAAGAGCCGCGCCGCTATGAGCGCAAAGCGGGCGTTCTCCTGCATCCGACCTCGTTGCCGTCGAAGTACGGCGTCGGCGACTTCGGCAGGGAGGCATATCGTTTCCTCGACTTCCTCGCGGAGGCGGGGCAAAAGGTCTGGCAGATCCTGCCGCTCAGCCCCGTTGGCTGCAGCTATTCTCCCTATCAGTCCATCTCTGCGTTCGCAGGGAATATCATGTTGATTGATCTTGAGGAACTCGCGGCGCGCGGTTGGCTGACCGAGAGGGATATCTTTCTGCCGTATGAGGCAAATACGGCGTTCATTGACTTTCAGCGCGTGAAGCAGTTTAAGAAAAATATGCTCGAGAAGGCATTCCGCGTCTTTCGCAGGACGAGCGCGGAGGATGCGGACTATCGTGCCTTTTGCGAACAGGAAGCATACTGGCTCGACGACTACGCCCTTTTTCACGCGGCAAAGAAGGAGTATGGACGGACGGCGTGGATGGAGTGGCCGGAGGAGATCAAGCAGCACGATCCCGAGGCACTGAAAGCGCTTGCTGAGCGGCAGCGGGACGAGGTGGAACTCGATCGATTCAAGCAATATGTCTTCCATGTCCAGTGGAACCGTCTGCATGACTATGCACGCAGGAAGGGCATTGAAGTTCTCGGCGACATGCCGATCTTCGTTGCGCAGGACAGCGCGGATGCATGGGCGCATCAGCAGCTCTTTGACCTGAATGAGGACGGAACGGCGCGTACCGTGGCAGGCGTTCCGCCCGATTACTTTGCAGCAAATGGGCAGCTGTGGGGGAATCCGCAGTACAACTGGGACGCGATGGCAGCAGAAAACTACGCATGGTGGAAACGGCGCTTCCAAAAGCTGCGCGAGCAGGTCGATATTATCCGCATTGACCATTTCCGTGCCTTTGAGTCCTACTGGTCTGTGGACGGCAAGGCGGAGACTGCGATCAACGGGCGCTGGGTCAAGGGACCCGGTATACATTTCTTCGATGCGATTGAGCGCGAACTCGGAACGCTCGACATTGTCGCTGAGGATCTCGGCGTCATCACGAATGATGTCGAGCGGCTGCGCGATGACTGCGGCTTTCCGGGGATGAAGATCATTCATTTCATGCTCGCACCGAACGAATCGGGGCGCGTCGGCTTTACCGCGCCCGAGAACAGCATCGTCTACACGGGTACGCACGACAACAATACGACCGTCGGTTGGTTCATGCGTGATATTGACGAGGTGCTGCGCGAGACTCTTGCGAATCTCACGGGCACAACCTCCGATCGCCCGAAGACCATCTGCAAGCGTCTCATCAAGATGGCATATGCCTCGCGCGCACGCATGGCGATCATCCCCATGCAGGACCTTCTGGCACTTGATGAGCGCGCGCGCATGAACACGCCGGGCACCGTCGGCATCAACTGGCGCTGGAGCCTAAAGAAGGACTATCTCCTCGAACTCGATCCGAAAAAGCTGAAGGCGCTCTGCATTCGGTACCATCGGTGATGTTTCGCGTCTAGGTATATAACAAAAAATAGCGTCGTTACATGCGTATGTGCAACGGCGCTATTTTTGTTTTTACGTACGGATAATTTACATTATGAGAAATTCGCTGATGGCACAGTGAAATGCATCAAGGATGAGATTCCGTTCGAGATTCCCGAGAGTTGGGTGTGGGTGAGACTTTCGAGTTTAGGAGAAATTGTTGGTGGTGGGACTCCTAAAACATCTGTATCTACATATTGGGATAATGGCAATATTCCTTGGATTACGCCAGCTGACATGAAATATGTCACAGGAAAATACATTGAAAAAGGAAGCCGTAATATAACTGAGGATGGATTGAAAAATTCCTCTGCTTGCATGATGCCTACTGGTACGATTATATATTCCAGTCGTGCTCCTATTGGATATATTGCTATTACTTCTACGAGTTTATGCACCAATCAAGGTTTTAAGTCCTTCGTTCCTATATTCACATATATAAGCAATTATATTTATTATTGCCTGATCGCCTTAACAGATGAAATTCGATCAAGAGCCTCTGGAACAACATTCAAAGAAATATCCGGTACAGAACTTGGAAACACCTTGATTCCATTCCCACCTTATGATGAACAGAATCATATAGTTGGACAAATTGAGAAGGTGCTTCCTTTTCTCAGTGAATATGATACGATAGATATATCATTACAGAAATTGACTTTAGATTTTCCTATTAGACTCTGTAAGTCAATTCTCCAATACGCAGTCCAAGGAAAACTCGTCCCACAAAACAAGAGCGACGAACCTGCATCGGTGCTGTTGGAACGGATTCGAGCGGAGAAAGAAGAACTCATCAAGCAGGGAAAGCTCAAAAAGGATAAGCATGAATCCGTCATTTTCAGACGGGATAATTCTTATTATGAGAGATTGGACGGAGTAGAGCGTTGCATCGACGATGAAATCCCATTCGAGATTCCTCAGTCGTGGCTTTGGGTACGTCTTGCAGAAATCTGTACGTATATTCAGCGAGGAAAGTCTCCTAAGTATTCGCCTATAAGAAAATATCCAGTTATAGCTCAAAAATGTATTCAGCGGAGTGGATTCTCAATCGAATCTGCAAGGTTTATTGAACCAAATTCATTGCAATCATATGCAAAGGAGAGGTTATTAGAAGATAATGATCTCATGTGGAACTCTACTGGGTTAGGGTCACTCGGAAGAATTGGAATCTATAAATCAAACCTAAATCCGTTTGAACTAGCTGTTGCCGACAGTCACGTTACGGTAATACGATCATTCAAGAGCGCCATCCTCTCAAAATACTTATATTATTTTTTTTCCAATCCATCTGTTCAAAACACTATTGAGGACAGTGCTGATGGTTCAACGAAACAAAAGGAACTTGCCACCTCAACAATAAAAACTTATTTAGTTCCGATTCCACCACTAAGCGAACAAAAATACATAGTAAATAAGGTGGAAGAGTTGTTAAAGGTCATAAAAACGTTATAAGTGCTACTCTGTATAATCAATGCCGAAAGGAGGTCTTTCAGCATTGATTATACAGTTTGAAAGACATTTGAGAGAAGCGGGGCTCTCAGAGAATACAATCACATCATATCTCTTTGCCGTGCAACAATTTAACAAGCAATATCACGGCATAACGCTTACAAACTTGCGGGATTATAAAATGTGGCTCATAGACCACTATAAGCCACAAACCGTAAATTTACGATTGCGTGGTCTAAACTATTATTTGGAAAGCATCGGAAAAGAGAAATGCAAGCAATCTTTCGTTCGTGTGCAGCAGAAAGCATTTCTTGAAAATGTTATCAGTGAAGCAGACTATGAATATTTTAAGAGTTGCCTCAAGCGGGACATCAATTTATTCTGGTATTTTGTTATACGCTTTCTGGCTGCCACTGGTGCAAGAGTGAGTGAACTGATTCAAATCAAGGTAGAGCATATAAAATTAGGTCATCTTGATTTATACTCGAAGGGGGGGAAGCTAAGACGAATCTATATTCCGAAAGCCTTGCAGGAGGAAGCCCTTTCTTGGCTCGCAGTCAAACGGCGAGAAAGCGGTTTCATTTTTTTGAACAAATATGGGCGACGCATCACGACGCGCGGTATCGCCGGACAACTCAAAAAACTTGCGCTCCGCTACGGAGTTGATCCTGCTGTTGTGTACCCCCATTCTTTTCGACATCGTTTTGCAAAGAATTTTTTAGAGCGATGTAATGACATTGCTTTTCTCGCGGATCTGATGGGGCATGAAAATATTGAAACGACACGACTCTATCTCCGTAAAACGAGTTCGGAACAACGAACGATTGTAGACGAAGTTATAGATTGGTAAAAGTTAGGGGGGCTACATGAACTTTCCCGCTTTGTGCCCCCCATCTTATTTATAGATTTTGGACAAAGTTCTCTATTTGTTTTATTTTCTCGAACATTCTCTTTTGTTCTGATACAGGGGCTAAAGGGATTAGAAATCGTTCTATTTTTGCAATAGCAAGCTTTGGCTGTCCAACCTTTGTGGTTGCTTCGATAATTGTTTTTTGAATAAAAGGGGATTGTAAAATCTTTATCAACCAGTTTTGTTCTATAAGGAAGAGTCTCAATCTATCCGCATTTTCAGTAAGGTTAGCACCGTCTAGTTGCTTTGGAATTTTGCCAATACGTCCAATAGTACCCGCAACAGTAATGTATACATCCTCTTTTCTAATGATATATTTTGATATATTAGGATATATATCGATAGGAACATAGAGAAGATTTCGTGTCGAAATGCTCTCCTCACACATATCTGATATTCTGATATAAATATGACCTGTATTTTTTGAGGTCAACTTACTTCCAACAGGAATTCTTTTTCCTCCTGTGATCGCTGTAATACTACCTAACCGTACCCAAAGCCACGACTGAGGAATCTCGAATGGGATTTCATCGTCGATGCAACGCTCTACTCCGTCCAATCTCTCATAATAAGAATTATCCCGTCTGAAAATGACGGATTCATGCTTATCCTTTTTGAGCTTTCCCTGCTTGATGAGTTCTTCTTTCTCCCCTCGAATCCGTTCCAACAGCACCGATGCAGGTTCGTCGCTCTCGTTTTGTGGGACGAGTTTTCCTTGAACTGCATATTGGAGAATTGATTTTCGTAAGTGTTGCGGAAAGCCTGTAACCAGTTCCTCAGCCTGCTGATAGATGGTACCATATTGCGATATGTTATACGCTACTTCGTTGAGACGGCTTACAATTTTTTGTTGCTCATTTATCGAAGGGAGCGGAACAAGTAATGAAGACATCGTTCCTGTGCTTACTCGTGGCATTTTTACACCATATGTAACAGAATTGATAATGGCATCGGCATAGGGACATTTTAATACAGCGACTATATATTCCGGTATGATTCCGCCATAGAGACTGAACGGAACAATCTCTGAAGAACAAAGACCATCTGATGGAGCTACTAATATTTTCAGTAAATATGGACGCAACTTACTATATAGGATATTTCCTTCCTCGAAGGACATTCTATCTCCTATGATTATCTTTTCTTTTGCTATTTTACGCTCTCGTAGTTCACCACCTTTTTCAATATCTTCAAGGTCAAGTACCCAACTATTAGAATCTATATCCTCCGATTTGATTTTTTTCTTGGAGTCAGCGTAGGTAGAAACCATTCCTAACCTACACCATGCCCAACTCTCGGGAATCTCGAACGGAATCTCATCCTTGATGCATTTCACCGTGCCATCAGCGAATTTCTCATAATGTAAATTATCCGTACCGCGATAAATGACAGACGGATTCTTTTCCTTTTTGATTTTCTTCTCTTTGATGAGGCGTTCTTTTTCGGCACGAATACGTTCGAGCAGAACGTGTGCTGGCTCGTCACTCGGGTCTTGGGGGACGAGCTTGCCCTGTACTGCCATTTGCAGGATGGATTTTCGAAGCTGCTGTGCAGTCATTTTTTCGTTTCCTCCGTGAGGCCTTTGCCAAGAATTTCGGTAATTTGGGCGAGGCTGCGGTCAATGTCCGCATTGAGCTGTGCACGCTTCTCTTGATATTGCTGAATTAGCTCCATTGGTGGCAGTATTTCCTCCTCCTCATGCGGGAAGCCACAGAGGTCAATGTTGTGGCCACGTGCGGCAAGTTCCTCAACGGTATAGCATTTCGCCTTGTCAAATCCGTCAATATTGATTTCCTGGCGATCATTCCACCACGCAATGGCCGGAGCAAAATGCTCTATTTTCATTGGCTTTGTTTTGGAGAAGTTCTTGTACCCCTCGGGCATATCCAGACGATAAAACCAGACCTTTTCTGTGACAGCAGTACGGTCAAAAAAGAGAATGTTGGTTGTGATGGGTGTATAGGGAGCGAATACACTGTGCGGCATACGAATAACAGTGTGCAGATTGAATTCTTTCAGCAGTTTTTCCTTAATCGCTTTCTTCGCGTTATCCGTGCCGAAGAGGAAGCCGTCGGGGAGGATGATGGCGCAGCGTCCGTTTTTCTTGAGACGATACATAATCACGGACATGAATAGATCAGCAGTCTCGCTGCTGCGTAGATTCGCTGGAAAGTTTTGCTTGATGCTGTTTTTCTCATTTCCGCCGTAAGGAGGATTCATGAGGACAATATCAAAGCGATCTGGATCTTTATATTCGCGGACATTATGCTCCAATGCGTTGCCGTGTATGATCTGCGGGGTATCAATGTCATGCAGGAGCATATTGGTGGCGCAGAGAAGGAAGGGGAGGGCTTTCTTCTCAATGCCGTAAATGGCATTGCTGTATTTCGCTCTATCCTCCACGGACTTAATTTGCGTGTCCAATATCTTGAGCGAAGACGTGAGGAAGCCACCAGTGCCGCAGGCAAAGTCTGCGATCTTCTCGCCTAGCTTCGGCGCGATCATTTGTACCATAAAGTCTGTTACCGCGCGGGGAGTGTAAAACTCGCCTGCATTTCCCGCGCTTTGCAAACTGCGTAGGATGGTTTCGTAGATTTCTCCAAATGCATGACGGTCTTCGTACTCCTCGAAATTGATCTCGTCAATGATGTTGATGACCTGGCGGAGGAGCACGCCGTCCTTCATGTAGTTGTTGTTATCCTCGAAAGCAGTACGCACAATGATCTGGCTCATGGGGGTGTTCTCATTGATTTCAACAGCTTTTAGGCGGGGGAACAGTTCGTTGTTGATAAAACTGAGCAGGGCATCTCCTGTGAGTGCGTTCCCGTCTTTGAGGTCAACAGCCCAGTTGCGCCAGCGCAGCTCATCAGGGATAATGGAGCGATAGCTCTCATCGTAGAATTCCCAAACCTCTTCCTTCGCATCATATACCTTTAGAAAAAGAATCCAGACCATCTGCTCGATACGCTGAGCGTCCCCATTGATACCTGCGTCGTTTCTCATAATATCCTGAAGTCGCTTGACAAGATTGTTCAAACTCATAGTATTTTCCCCTTATGCTGCGTAGATTTCTTTTTGCAGTTGCCGAACTGCTTTTAGATAGCCGTCTCTGCCCCCAAATAGGTCTGCAATTTTTTGTGGCGAGCCGAGCCGACGGAATGGGTCGTTGGAAAGAATCGTAAGACTTTCAAGGTCGCGAATACCCTCGTTCATATATTTATCGAGCAGGGCAGAGAGCACTTGCTGGGCAACTTCCGAGTACTGGTAGAGATACCCGCGTTTTTTTACGTTGTTAACGCGCTCTGCCTTGGTGAGCGGCGGCTTGTCATAGGCGATGTGACAGATGAGATCAAAATCATCAAGGTCTTTTTGACCGGATAACTCGCGTAGGGATTGGAGAAGGACCCCGCGATCCCGCAGCTCGTCAATAATTGCCTGCTTTTTCTCTGCAGTGTTCCAGGTTTGAAGAAAGGTGTCAAGTGTAGCATACTCACCAAGAATATTCTTTTTGGAGTAGTCAGTCAGGCTTTCGATGATCAGTTTTCCATCTCTGCCATAATACTGTACACTCTCGTTCAGTATATAAACCTCTACATCCTGAATGCGGTATATATGCTTTTCTTGCGACTCTTCTGAGGGGACCCTTGTACCGTGATGTGAAGAGGGCGTGTTGGTGTCAGGAATCGGATCGCCATCAAAGTCCGGATCCGCAAAGTGCCGCGTAGCACCGCGAAAGTCCATGATAGTAAAGTAAGTCTTTCCCTCCTCGGGCAGGAGCCGGGTACCACGTCCGATGATCTGCTTGAATTCTGTCATGGAATTGATTGTATTGTCGAGCACAATTAATTTGCAGGTTTTGCAGTCCACGCCGGTTGTCATTAGTTTCGAAGTGGTGACAATAACCGGATACTTGCTGTCCACTGCAATGAAATTATCGAGTTCTGCCTTGCCGATTTCGTTATCTCCGGTAATGCGCATGATGTACTTTGGATGTTGTGCGACCATATCACTGTTTTCGTTGATAAGCGCTTGCCGCATACGTTCTGCGTGTTCGATATTCACACAGAATACAATCGTCTTTGCGAAGCGGTTGTTCTCTTTTAGAAAACCTGTAATGCGTTTTGCGACAGCGATGGTACGCTCGTCTAAAATAATATTTTTGTCAAAGTCTTTTACATTGTATTCGCGATCTTCGATCTCATACCCATATATGTCACGCTGGCCTTCGCGCGGACGCCATCCCTCTAGATCTTTATCAAGGCCGACACGGACGACTTTGTATGGCGCGAGGAAGCCGTCATCAATTCCTTGTTTTAGACTATATGTATAGATTGGTTCTCCAAAGTAGCTGATATTGGATACGCCATTATCCTCTTTTGGTGTTGCAGTAAGACCAATCTGTGTTGCATCCTTGAAGTACTCCAAAATTTTACGCCAGCGGGATTCTTCCTTTGCTGATCCTCGGTGGCATTCGTCAATAACAATGAGATCGAAGAAATTCGGTTGGAATTCTCGAAATGGTTCTTTATTCTCGTCACCGGCAAGTTGGTGATACAAGGACAGGTAAATCTCATAGGAGCTGTCCAGAATTTTGCCTTCAATTTTTGTCATAACTTTTGCAAACGGCTTGAAATCCTGTTGCATTGTTTGGTCGACAAGGATATTTCGGTCCGCAAGGAAGAGAACCTTGCGTTTTGTACCTGATTTCCAAAGACGGTGAATAATTTGAAATGCAGTGTAGGTCTTGCCCGTGCCGGTTGCCATGACAAGAAGTAGACGGTTCTGTCCGCGAGCAATGGCATCCACTGTTCGGTTGATTGCAACACGCTGATAGTAGCGGGGCGTTTTGTCTCCCGGTGCGAAGTAATATGGCTCTGTGATCAGTTTTTCTTGCTGAGGAGTGATATGTTCTGTGCTTTTGTAGCGTCGCCAAAGATTGTCAGGGGAAGGGAAATCCTCTAGTTTCAACTCGCGCTCCTTGCCTATTTTCATATCGTGTTCTAGAAAACCGTTGCCGTTGGAACTATAAACGTAAGGAATATCCAAGCACATAGCATATTCAAGTGCCTGTTGCATTCCATCACCGATGCTGTGGGTATTATCCTTCGCCTCTATAATTGCAAGGGGGAGATTTGCCCGGTAGTAGAGGAGGTAGTCTGCACGTTTTCGGCTTCCTCTTTCAACGGTCTTTCCCCGTACAATGATTTGTCCATCGGTGAAGCTGTATTCCATTTTGATTTGTTGCTGGCGATTCCAACCGGCATTTTCAATCGCAGGAGTAATGAACTGCAATTTAATGTCTTCTTCAGACATTTCATGTTTTTTCATTAGTGTATCCATACGTATCCTCCTGATCTTGAAGCTGACATGATGGAAGGAAAAGCGAACATAAGAAGAATTAACTTCTCATAATACTTTATTATATCACGCATACTCTGGGCTTACAATTCTTAGATATTGAGGCAGTAGCGGAGGTGTCTGGCCTTTTTCCGTATTTTGTGGTATCCTAAAGGGGATTTTGTAGGGAGGAAGAACTATGGCAGAGTACACATATACCGTCGAGAAGACGTGTCCGATCTGTGGGGAAAAGACGCACGTGACGAAGCTGAAGGCTCGTCTCATCACGCTTGAGACGGACGAGGATTTCTGCGTACATTATCAGGGCGTCAATCCCTATCGCTACCGCGTTTGGATGTGCGAGCACTGCGGATTTGCTGCCGATGAAAAGCAGTTCACGGAGGAGCCGATCAGTACGCACGATAGGGAAAAGATCAAGGAGATGCTCGAAGGGCACAAGATCAATCTGCCATATACAGAAGAGCGCACGGCAGAGGAAGCGATCCGTGCCTATAAGCTCGGCATCTACTTTGCCGAGCGCCTTGGCTGGTCGCTTCAAAAGCAGGCGGGCTACTGCATGGGCATGGCATGGGTCTACCGCGATACGGAGGAGAGAGACAAGGAGGCGGAAATGCTGCGCCGCGCCGCCGAACTCTACGAGGAATCTGTGATGACGGAACACTATCCGGTCCATGGCATGAGCGAGAACATGGCAATCTACATCGCAGGCGCGGCTTATTATCGCCTGGGCGACTATGGGAAGGCGACGCAGATACTCTCTCGCCTCATGAGCGATCAGGAAGTGCGCAGAAACGATGCAAAGCTCTTTGCACGCGTGCAGAACCTCTGGATTGATCTGCGCGAAAAGAAAGCAGAAATGGAAAAGGCAGGAAAATAATGGTCATTGATATCCCTGCGCATGTTGTTGAGCAGGTGCAGAACATCGATTGGAGCAGCCTCCGGGAGGCCGTGCAGGATTACGGTCCCGCGCTGACGGTCCTGCGCGATACGTGGGACCGCGAGACGCTGGCTCAGATCGCTGAGGGGCATCTTTTCGTACGCGACGCCGTGCTGAATGATGCGATTGCCCACAACGTCGGAACAGAGGGCACCATACGCGGGATAGAACTCACATCACATGAGAATGGACGCCTCGATATCGTCTGTACAACAACAAAAAAATACAAGAAAATCGAGCTCTCAGGCACCATCGAAGAATTTGTTCACGATGGTGAAAAGTCCTATGCTGTCTATCGCGTTCGAAAGAAGAACGTGCCGGACCACGGGCTTGTATCGTGGATATTTTCCCGCATCTCGCTCTCGATGGTGGAGCGCATGGTCGGGCATCTGGACGTATCCGAGCGTCTGCCCGTGGACATCAAAGGGAATAAGGTGCGCGTCGATTTTCGCGGTGTACTTGCTGCGTCGAAGCTCGGACAGACCGAGTTCCGCGGGCATCGTCTGATGGATATGGTCGAGATTGAGGGGGCCCAGGTACGTGAGGGCGGCATCATGTTTGATACAAAGCTGAATGTGCCCGATGATGTAAGAGAAGCCCTCAAGGCGATTTTGAAAGAGAAGACCGGCGCCGCACCAAGCGGCGCGGAAGAAGGAGGAACACATTGAGCGCATCCCGTTTGATTCGTATGCTTTGTATGGCGATGCTTGTCATGCTGCTGCTGCCGCAGACAATCGATGCGGCAAAGGCGGAGCCGACAAAAGAGAAGATCATCTTCATCCCGCACGACGGACGCCCGATCTCGAGCAAGCAGACGGCGGATGTCGTCCAGCAGGCCGGCTATGAGGTCATTGTGCCGCCGCAGGAACTGCTCGGCAGCCGTGACGACTGGGGACATCCGGACGAACTTTGGGCGTGGGCGCGGGAAAATATGGCGCAGCCCGGGGTAAAGGCTGCGGTCATCTCTTCGGACGCAATGATCTACGGCAGCCTCGTCGGCTCGCGCAAGCACAGCTATACGCGTGATGAGGTGCTTGCACGGGCGGCTCGGTTTGATGAGCTGCAGCGCGCGCATCCGAAGACGCCGCTCTATGTGTTCGGGTCCATTATGCGCACGCCGCGCTCAGGCGAGGCCTCAGGACATGAGGAGCCGGAGTATTACCGCCGCTACGGCGCGGATATTTTCCGCTATACCGTTCTGCGCGATAAGGAGGAGGTCGAGGGACTCTCCCGCCGCGAGCGCAAGGAGTACGCCTTCCTCGGACGTCTGATCCCGAAGGAGGCGCTTGCCGACTGGATGGGACGGCGCGAGAAGAACTATGCAGTCAACGAGTATATGATCGATCTCATGCGCAAGCGCGGCACGTTCCGCTATCTCGCGCTCGGACGCGACGACAACGCGCCTTTCTCGCAGACGCATCTTGAGAGCCGTCATCTCACTGAGACGGGTGCAGATCTCGGCAAGACGAGATTTCAGACGATGGCGGGCATCGATGAGATCGCCCTGCTGATGCTGACGCGCGCAGTAAACGAACAACGGCGCGAAGTTCCGTTTGTCTATGCGCGCTACAATTGGGGGCGCGGGCAGGACACAGTGCCTGCCTACTCGGATGAAAAGATCGGAACATCGATCAGTGACGCCGTGACGGCGGCAGGCGGCATGATCGTCCGCGCGCCCGAGAAAGCAGATGTCGTGCTCACGGTGAACACGAACCCGGACGGGAAGACCTATGAGGCGAACGCTCTGATGAATGACGGCGAGGAGCGGGACGGTACGAAGTATTTCGCCGATATTGTCGCAGACTATGTGGCAAAAGGATATCCTGTGGCCATCGCGGACATCGCCTTTGCAAACGGCTCCGACAACGCGCTCATGGCCGCGCTCCAGCGCCGCGGACTCCTCTATAAGATTCGCGCCTATGCCGGATGGAATACACCGACAAACAGCTCTGGTTTTGCCATCGGGCAGGGGATGCTCGTCCGCCATATGGAGCCGGATGCCGTTGACCATCTCCTTACCACGCGCTATCTTGACGACTGGGCATATCAGGCGAATGTGCGCAATACAATTGCGCGCCAGCTCACATGGCTGCGCGGCGATGGCTTCTACGGCAGCCTCGGCACGAAGAAGGATGCTGTTTCCGTGCGTTCGACGCGTATGATGAACCGCTTCATTGAGGAGAATCTGCCGCCGATCGCAGAGATCAATGTCGTTGAGGTGACCTTCCCGTGGAACCGCCTGTTTGAATCGGATATTCTGCCTGATGACCGCGGATTTGCTCATGAATTCCTCGAAAGGAGAAAATGATATGCACGGGAGAGCCCTGATTGCCTTCTTCTCCGCTTCGCCCTCGCGCCGTACGGAGAAAGTTGCGCATAAACTTGCAGATGTAATCGGTGCCGAGCTCTATGAGATTGTGCCCGCCGCTGCGTATTCGAAGGATGATCTTAACTGGAACGACCGCAAAAGCCGCTCGAGCATTGAGATGAACGATCCGAACAGCCGTCCGGAGATTGCGGGGGAGCTGCCGGATCTTTCGGCATACGATACAATTTTCGTCGGCTTTCCGATTTGGTGGTACGTTGCGCCGCATATTATCAACACATTCCTCGAGCATTATGACTTGACGGGCAAGACCGTCGTCCCGTTCGCGACCTCGGGCGGCAGTCCCATGGGACAGACGACGGCGCATCTGCGTCCCTCCGCCAAGGGCGCGCAGATGAAGGAAGGCCGCCGCTTTGAGATGGGAGAGACGCCGATGGCCATCAACTCGTGGATCGCGGCGCTCGGGATCTGAAGGCAATGCAGTGATATAAAAATACGGCTGGGAGCAGCCGTATTTTTGTTATGAAATGATCTTTAAATAAAAATGAGTAATTGCTCTGAAACGGAATGACATACTATGCCGGATAAAGATTTTTGGGTAATTACGGTGCTTGCTGTCATCATGAATGGCATGGGGCTTTTTACGTATATTAGACATCGGAAAATAGGAACGCCGCGCCTGCGGAAAGCAGATCTGAAATATGGTTTTCTCGGATGGCTTCCCGTATGGACGACTGGGTGGCTGTTTTCAGTAACAGGCTTTCGTGCACTCGCTGTCGTGTTTTCATATAGCCTTAGTATTTCCTGTTTCCTTTTCCCGCGCTATGCAAAAATCTTTATGGAGGAAGTGCCGAAGATTCCAAAATATAGGGAGCAGGAGAAATACTTATGGCGGATGAAAGATGCTGCGGAATCACCTTTGTTTTGGGGCTTTTTTTCTCTTGTATTCTTTATCATGGGGACGATCATCCTGTATAAGATATGGACAGGGATATGATGATACAAAATCATTTTGATGAGACATTATAATCAGGGGGACTTCATGAAACGAAGGAATTTTATTTTTGGTGCGCTGGCGGGGATCGGTGCGCTTGCCGGCGGCGCCGGGCTCTTTGTGCGACAGGAAAAGTTCGGGCGTGCGCCTTCGGGAGCGCGCCTTGAGCGGATCAAGGCGTCGCCGCATTATGTGAACGGGCAATTCGTTTGCCTTGAGCCGGTCGAGGTGATGACGGAGGATCTGCCTGACGAGGAGAAGCCGAACCGGATCGAGACGCTCTATCGCGTGCTCTTCGGCGGGGATGACGGGCGTGTGCCGAAGGAGGCGATCCCAAGCAATAAAACGGATCTGCACGCGATTCCGCGCGAGCGGGATGTTGTGATATGGATGGGGCATTCGACGTTCTATCTGCAGGTCGGCGGGCGCCGTATTCTCGTCGATCCCGTATTTTCGGCATACGGGTCGCCGATCTTTTTCATCAACCGCGCGTTTCGCGGGAGCAATGTCTATACGTCCGCGGATATCCCGGAACTCGATGTGCTGCTCATGACGCACGATCACTGGGATCATCTCGACTATGATACGGTGATGGGGGTGAAGCCAAAGGTGAAGGAGGTCATCTGCCCGCTCGGCGTTGGCGAGTTTTTTGAGCAGTGGGGCTTTGATCTCGCGCACCTGCACGAGGAGGACTGGGACACTGACATTGCGCTGGCTGATGATTTTCACATCCACATTTTGCCGTCGCAGCATTTCTCGGGGCGTTTTCTGACACGCAATAATACGCAGTGGTGCGGCTTTGCCGTTATAACGCCGGAGCGCCGCGTCTACATCAGCGGTGACGGCGGCTATGGAAAGCATTTCAAGGACATCGGCGCACGCTTTGACGGCTTTGATCTCGCGATGATGGAGAACGGGCAGTATAATATGCAGTGGCATGCAATCCACATGCTCCCGAACGAGACAGCGCAGGCGGCGGAGGATGTCCGCGCGCGTTTTGTGCTGCCCGCGCACAGCGGAAAGTTTGCGCTTGCCCTGCACACGTGGCAGGAGCCCTATGCAGAACTCCTGAAGGAGAGTGCGGGACGCCCCTACCGGATGGTTACGCCGCGCATCGGGGAGACGGTTGATATGGATAGCCCCGCAGACTTCCCCCGTTGGTGGGAGGGGATGGGCATAAAATAAAACTCCGCGCTAATACGGCGCGGAGTTTTGTGCGATAGAAATAATAGAGACTGCAAGCAGAGGGGGATGCGCGTGATAAAGAGCACGGCACAGGTAGCGGCGGCGAAGGCGTTCGCCGCGAAGTGGAAGGGCCGCGGCTACGAGAAGGGCGAGAGCCAGAAATTCTGGATGGAGCTCCTTCAGACCGTCTACGGCATCGCGAACCCTACTGACATGCTCATCTTCGAGCAGCAGGTCATGCTCGATCACACGAGCTTTATCGACGTGATGATCCCTGCGACGCACGTCATGATCGAGCAGAAAAGCATTGGCAAGAGCCTCACCGAGCCGATCAAGCAGAGCGACGGCACGCTGCTGAAACCCATCGAGCAGGCGCGCCGCTATGCGGCAGCACTCCCGTACTCCGCACGCCCGCGCTGGATCGTCAGCTCGAACTTCGCGCAGTTCCTCATCTACGATATGGAGACACCGAACGCCGAGCCGCAGGAGATCCTGCTCGAGAACCTCGAGCGCGAGGCGTACCGTTTGAACTTCCTCGTTGACACGGGTGACGCGCACATCGAAAAGGAAATGGAAGTCTCCATCCAGGCGGGCGAGCTCGTCGGTCGTCTCTATGACGCGCTCGCGAAGGAATACCGCGACATGAGCGACCCGCACAGCCAGCAGAGCCTCAACATCCTCTGCGTGCGCCTCGTCTTTGCGCTCTATGCCGAGGACGCGGGGCTGTTTGGTAAACACGCCATGTTTCACGACTACCTGCGGGACGTACCGCTCCCGTACTTCCGTCAGACACTTATTCAGCTCTTTCGCGTGCTCGATACGCCGATTGCAGAGCGCGACCCGTATCTGAATGACGCACTCGCCGCATTCCCCTATGTCAACGGCGGACTCTTCGCGGAGGAGAACATCGAGATCCCGCAGTTCACACAGGAGATCGTCGACATCCTCCTCAGTGATGCGAGCGCGGGCTTCGACTGGAGCGTCATCAGTCCGACCATCTTCGGCGCGGTCTTTGAGTCAACACTGAATCCCGCAACACGGCGCGCGGGCGGGATGCACTACACGAGCATTGAGAACATCCACAAGGTCATCGACCCGCTCTTCCTCGATGCCCTGTGTGATGAGCTCGCGGCGGCAAAGGCACAAAAGACAACGGCAATGCGGAGAAAGGCACTCCTTGCCTTTCAGGAAAAACTCGCGGTGGGGCGGTACTTCGACCCCGCTGCGGGCAGTGGGAACTTCCTCACCGAGACCTACATCTCGCTGCGGCGGCTCGAAAACGAAGTGCTGTGTGAGCTGTATGGAAACGAGATCGTGCTCGGTGGACTTGAGAACCCGATCCGCGTGACAATCGCGCAGTTCTATGGCATCGAGGTGAACGACTTCGCCGTGACGGTTGCGCGGACTGCCCTCTGGATCGCCGAGAGCCAGATGATGAAGGAGACGGAGAACATCGTCCATATGGTGCTCGACTTCCTGCCGCTCCGAACGTACGACAACATCCACGCGGGCAACGCGCTCCGTATGGACTGGCGCGCGGTACTGCCGCCGAGTGATAACGTACGCGTGATGGGCAATCCACCGTTTGTGGGAGCGCGTTTGATGAAGTCGGGGAGCGGGCAAAAGGAAGATGTTGCCGCCGTATTTGCGGGGTGGAAGAACTTTGGAAACCTCGACTATGTGTGCTGCTGGTACAAACGTGCCGCTGACTATATGCGCGGGACGAAGATTTGCACTGCCTTTGTTTCAACGAACAGCGTGACGCAGGGAGATTCCGTTGCAACCCTCTGGAAGCCACTGTTTGCGGAGGGGATTACGATTCACTTTGCCCATCGCACATTTATCTGGGATAGCGAAAGCAATAACAAGGCTCACGTTTATTGTGTCATCGTCGGGTTCGGTTATGAAAAACCTGCCGCACCTCTTATCTATGCCAGCGGGCAAGCAAATCGCGCCAATCATATCAATGCCTATCTGGTCGATGCTGCCGATGTCTTTGTCGAAAGCCGAAGCAAGCCGCTCTGTGACGTGCCGGAAATCGGTATCGGCTGTCAACCGATTGACGACGGGAATTATCTTTTCACCAAGGAAGAAATGGATGAATTTCTTGCCAAAGAGCCGAAAGCCGCACCTTACTTCAAAGAATGGTACGGCGCGCAGGAATTTATTCACCGCAAACCGCGCTATTGTTTGTGGCTCGGTGCGTGTGCGCCGCATGAACTCAGGCAGATGCCTCTGTGTCGTGCACGCGTCGAAGCGGTTCGCGAGTTTCGTTTGAAAAGCCCTCGTGCAGCAACAAGAAAACTTGCTGATACACCGACAAAACTAACGGCGACACTTCAGTCGACGAGTGACTATATTCTCGTTCCTCGTCACTCCTCTGAGAATCGCAAATATATCCCAATGGGATTTCTCCCTGCGACTACTGCGTGCGGCGATGCAAATATGGTCATAGCCGATGCTGCTCTTTATCACTTTGGCATTCTCGAAAGTAATGTTCACATGGCATGGATGCGTATGGTGGCAGGGCGGCTGAAGGGGGATTATCGCTATTCCAAAGGAATTGTCTACAACAACTTCCCATGGTGTGCTCCAAGCCCTGAGCAGAAAGCTGCCATTGAGAAGACTGCACAGGGCATTCTGGATGCGCGTGCACGCTACCCCGAGAGCAGCCTTGCCGATCTCTACGATGATGTGACGATGCCGCCCGAACTGCGCGAGGCGCACCGCGCAAATGATCGTGCCGTCATGCGTGCGTACGGATTCTCGACGAAGCTCATGGAGTCGGAATGTGTGGCGGAGCTGATGAAACGTTATGAACAGCTCGTGCAAAATAATAAATAAAGAAAGTGTGATACAGTGATTCCACCCAAGATTCGATTCCCCGTCATCTTCATTATGATCTTTAGTGCCGCGATTTTTGCGGCGCTCTATTTCGCAACAATCGGGCGCATGGAGAAGGCGGATGCCGCGGAAAGCATTAAGCTCTACTGCGATGCTTTTGTGCGGCAGGATGAGGCGGCTCAGAAACAGCTTGTCTCATACGGTGCGTCAACGGATTCGTTCAATATGAAAATGGCATTTTCAAATGCGCTGCAGACCTCGGGGGCGATGCTCACACCGGAAGAGGCAGCGGAGATCGGCGATGCTTATCTGGAGTCTCTGCGGAGCGCGACAGTGGAGACTGCTGTTTCTGAGCAGGGGAAGGAACAGGCGATGGTCGAGGTGACGGTGACGCGGTTCAATATGACGGCGGCACGGGAAAAGGCATCGGCGCTCTTTCGCCAGCGGATGAAGCTGGATGCCTCGCCGGAGGAGCTGCGCCGCATAGCAGTAGAGGCAACGGCAGAGGTGTATCGCGAGCTGCAGCCTATGGGAACGGTGACATTCTATGTGCCCGTACGCTATAACGAGAAAACACGAATCTGGGATCCTGCCGATCCCATGCAGTTCGGCTTTGATTTGTCAAAACAGACGATGGGAGTTGAGTGACGATGGCAGATGCTGATTGGACAGAGACGGACCGCGTGACTGCAGAGGGAAATCCGAGGCGTCCTGAGGGAGCGGCCGGACGCGCAATGCTCGCCCGTATGAATGAAAGCCATGCGTGGCTCGTCGACTGGGGACTCGCGCAGATCACCCTCCATGCGGGTGATATCGTGCTCGATATCGGCTGCGGCGGCGGGAATACTCTCGCACGGATGGCGGAGTGTGTGACGCAGGGGCATCTCGTCGGCATCGACTATGCGGAGACCTCGGTGGAGGCTTCGCGTGCGTTCAATGCACCTCTCATTGAGGCGGGGCGGATGGAGATTCTGCACGCGTCGGTCGAGGCGCTGCCGTTCGATGACGTACATTTTGACGAGATCGTCACGGTGGAGAGCTTTTATTTCTGGCCGAATCCCGCCGAAAGCTTGAAAGAGGTCGCTCGTGTGCTGAAGCCGGGCGGCACGTTCCTCCTGCTTGCAGAGGTCTATGGGCGTGACGATCTGCCCCAGAGCATACATGAGAAGATCGCCGGCTATCAACTGACAAATCCGACGCCTGAGGAGTTTGAGCGGCTCTTCCGTGCGGCGGGATTCCAAGAAGTTCATATGCATTTCAAGGAAGGCGAATACTGGATCGCTGTCTGTGGAATGAGATAATAAAAAAAAGACTGCATGCACAGTCTTTTTTTATGTCGTTAGTCCTGTTGTTCCTGGACGAAGCGGATAAATTCATCCGTTTCTTCCTGTCCGTTCAGCTTTGCCGTATACATCTGATTGCCCATCTGCGGCCACATCATCTCGGGCATGCGCTCGCACATAACGATCTGTCCTGCGTAGCGGCGCAGGATATCCTCGTGCGTGCGGACATAGCGATGGAAGTCGCGGCGGCTCGCATAGGCGCAGTAGCAGTGCTCGCTGCGATCGGGGAGAACGCGGCGGTTCTCCGTAATCATATCGGCCCAGATCTCATAGACATCGGTGGAGTGCGCGTAGTTCATCATATCCGTAGTGTAGCCGCCGGCCGGCCGCATGTTGACCTCGAGCCCAACGAAGTCGCCGATATCGCCGAGCCCCGGCTTTGCCCTTGTCAACCGGAAGAACTCGAAATGAACGAAGCGGCTGTGCACATGGAATGCTTTGAGTGTGGCGCGCCCCGCCTTCTTCAACGCGTCGGGCACGCGATCCGTCGTATAGTAGGAGAGATCGAGCTGATAGAGCACGATGTCCATAACGGACGGCGGCCAGACGGTCATAGACTCAAAGATCGGGTTGGCATCCGCATCCACGATGGCATCGTAGGAGCATATATCGCCTGTGACAAACTCCTCCATGACGTAGGGCACCGTTGGTTTGGATGCGTAGAAATGACAGAGTTCGTCATGATTGTCGATGCGGTAGGTGTCCGTCGCACCGACGCCGGTGTCGGGCTTAACGATGACGGGATAGCCGACCGCGGCGAGGAACTCCTCGGCAGCGGCAAGCGTTGTCACTTTTGAGAGGCGTGCCGTCGGGATGCCTGCCTTCTTGTAAAAGGGCTTCATGGCGGATTTATTTTTGATGTGCTCCATGTCACTGCTTTGCCAGCCCGTACGGATATTGAAATCCGTACGCAGATGCGCATCGCTCTCGAGCCAGTATTCGTTGTTGGATTCGAGCCAGTCGATGCGCCCATATTTGAAGGTGAAGAACGCGACGGCACGCATCATCTGATCGTAATCGGCCAGCGAGGGGACGAAGTAGTATTCGGTCAGCGACTCGCGCACCTCGTGTGCGAGCTGATCATAGGGCGTGTCACCGATGCCGAGGACGTTGACGCCCTTTTTCTTCAGACGGTCGCAGAAATTCCAATAGACGCGCGGGAACTGCGGGGATACAAAGACAAAGTTCATGATCGTACCTCATAGGTTATGTCTGCTCACGCAGAACGAAGGGGAGGAAATAAGCGAACTGCTTCTTCCACCAGTCCCAGTCATGATCGACATCATAGCCCCAGAAATCCACCCATGCGTGAATATCCTTGCCGTAGAGCACGTCGCCCATGAGCGCCGTCGTGCGGCGTCCCTCCTCCTCCCAACGGCCCTGTCCGACACAGAGCACGATGCGCCGCTGATTGTAGAGGTCGATATAGGGGTGATCGCCGGGCATGTTCGCGAGAAAGTCAAGCGGAGAATTGTCGTAAAGTGTGTCGTTCATCCAGCCGTCGGTGAAGAATTTTGCGTCATAGACGCCCGAGAGAGCGAGCACGCCGTCAAAGAGATCGGGACGGCGGAAGAATGCGATGGCTGCATGCAGACCGCCGAGACTGCATCCGGCGGCAATGGGCAGACGTTTGCTCGTATTCTCTGTGCGTATGAAGGGGATGACCTCGTCGATGATGTAGCCGTAGTACTGTTCCTGCCGCTGTGCGCGCCACGTTTTGTCGCCCCAGATATTGGACCATGTCTCCGTGTCGACCGTATCCACGCAAAAGAGCTGGATGCGTCCGCGGCGCAAATCCTCCGACAGCAACTCGATCATGCCGAAGTTCTCGAAGTTGTCGCTCATTGCGTCCTGTGTCGGGAAGATGAGCATGGGAACACCGCTCGGCATTCCGTAGACGCGTATATTCATCACGCGGTTCAGCCGCGTACTGTGCCAATTCGCTTCTTTCCAGTTTGTCATGATTGATCTCCCTGAATTTGCATATGACAATATATGTATACTCTATCGAATCCTTTTGTTTTTGTCAATTCAGCGGGGATTGCACCGTCCATAAAATTCTGCAAAAAAAGAGCTGCCGCGGCAGCTTATTTTTTTATCGTAGGAACGCGAAAGACAAGCACGATGACATGCGCCGTCCACACGATGCCGATCGCGATGCGTGCATGCGGAGTGTCGGCCACGAGAAAGGAGACGCCCATGAGCACGGTAACGGGGAGCATGACGCGCAGTTTTTGGACGATGGTCATGCCGCGCCGTCCGCTGTGCATGAGAAGCATCGTCTGTCGATAGATGCGCGTGGTCCGCAGCCAGCGATCGAGGCGGCGCGACCCGCGCGCAAAGCACCAGGCAGAGAGCAGGACGAACGGCACGGTCGGCAGGATGGGGAGGAAGGCGCCAAGGATGCCGAGCCCGAGACTGACGAGGCCGAGTGCGATAAATAAAAATTTTTTTAAGATCATAGGCGGCGCTTTCTTGAAATGAAATATGTTCTCACGGGAATGAGAATAACATGGGGCGAAGAAAATGGCAACGCGGCATTTTGTAGTTTTTTTGATTTGTGCTATAATAAAAAACGGTTTTTAGTGACTCCGGATTCATAGGGGAGTCATAGCGGAGAGGAATGAGACAAACACAATGATTCGGATGAAAGATGTCTCAAAGATATATGGGAATGGCGCGCTTGCGCTGGACCACGTGAATATTGAGATCGGAAAAGGAGAGTTCATCTTCGTCGTCGGCGTGAGCGGCGCGGGCAAGTCCACGTTCATCAAGATGCTCTTTCGCGAGG
>ERZ773069.385-NODE-385-length-30299-cov-13.807697_pt1 | contig 30299 bp, 22 predicted proteins | sample MGYA00580619_ERZ773069 | MGnify/ENA primary metagenome ERZ773069 (study PRJEB29015, sample SAMEA2738007) | human oral metagenome | biome: human oral; feature: human-associated habitat; material: dental | place: China | collected 2108 ...
CTCAATGAAAATCAAAGAGCAAACTAGGAAGCTAGCCGCAGGTTGCTCAAAGCACCGCTTTGAGGTTGCAGATAAAGCTGACGTGGTTTGAAGAGATTTTTGAAGAGTATAACTTTCTTCAACAAGGTTCAACAGTCCTTCACTCCTCTCATTATAGCACTAAATTCCTTTCATTGATGTAGTTTTTGATAGCAAACAAAAAAGAGTCAGCAAGCCAACTCTTTCGATCTCTATTCACTTTTTTCCATCAAGAAATCATAGATTTCCTGGACTGTTCCAAGCGCCATAATCTCTTGCTCTTTGACAGTTTGTTTTAGCTTTTGATAAATCTGACTTTCAGCTATATCACGCTTTTCAGCCTCTTTATTCACCCTCATGACTCCATTTTCAATGGTCACAAAGCCAAGCTCTTCAAATATCTGAATCATTTTGACTAATAGGATTTGCTCAATCTTGAGAAAGGCTGCCAAATCCTTGAGTTTATAGCGAATGTCAAACTCTGGGAACTGATAGATGGTTTTATACAATTTTGCAAACTGCTCTCTTGTGCCATAGCCCGTCAAGTAGTAAGCCTTAGCTATATCATTTTTAAAGTAAATAGCTGAAAATTCCTGTTCCTGAAAGATTTTCTTAATAAGGGATATATCCTCAGGGATATTCTTCACGACAATAGCTGAACAAGAGGTCACATCAGGTAACTCTTGCGTAAAGTCCAAAACGGCTACCCCTTCTGGCAACAGGGCATTCTTACCACGGATGTTAAAGAGCTGGACACCTTCTACACGGGCATCAACCATCATCAACTGCAAGGTTGTTTGTCCATTCCATTGGTTGACAGAGAGAGTCACTGCTAGTTCCAGTTGCTTGGTCTGTGAGAATTCAGTCGCCCATTTCCCTTGACCAAAAGCGACTACCTCAAAACTGGCCTCACCTTTTGAAATTTTCAGCTTGAGATGAGCATTCCCAGCTCCCATAACGCGAGCATTTTCAACTTGAAAATCTCGAATGTAGAAGACAGGCTTTTGGTTATCCATCCCAAAAGGAGCTAGACGTTCAAAACTTTTCACCGTCTCCAAACTCAAGGCCTCTAAGTCCAGTTCTTCGTCTAAAAATAGATTGTTTTTACCTTGGGCATCTGCACCTTTTTCTCGGATATAGGCTTCCAAAACATCAGACAAGACTTCCAACTTTTCCACTTCAAGGGTCATACCTGCAGCACCTGCGTGACCACCAAAGGCGATAAACAGTTCTCGATGTGGGTCCAAGGCTTCAAAGATATCGACTGCTTCTATACTTCGAGCACTCCCCTTGGCGCGTCCATCTTCGATATTCAAGACAACAACCGTCTGGCCTAATTCTTCAAGCAAGCGTCCAGCTACAATTCCAAGAACTCCTGGATTCCAGCCTTCTTTAGCCAAAACTTGAACACTTTTATCAGGATCCACCATGCCCTTGGCTTCATCGTAAATAGACTGAACAATTTCCTTACGTTCTTCATTCTTTTGATGAATCAAAAGAGCGATTTCATGCACTTTCTCATCGTCAAATCCAGTCAACAAATCAATAGCTGGATTGGGATCATCCAAACGTCCTAGAGCATTTAAACGCGGTGCTAACTGAAAACCAACTGTCTCTTCTGTCACATCACTACTCGAAATCCCAGCGATTTCAAACATTTCTTGTAGACCCATTCGCTGAGTATTGCGCAAGACTTCAAGACCATACTGGACCATGATACGATTTTCGTCCGTCAAGCTGACCATGTCGGCAATTGTACCGATAGCAACCAAGTCTAGCAATTCAACCTGTACTTCTTCCAAAAGGGCACAAGCCAACTTAAATGCGACACCACAACCCGCCAAATGCTCGAAAGGATAGTCAGCCCCTGGATGTTCAGGATGGATAATAGCATAGGCATCTGGTAAATCCTCAGGCATAGAATGGTGGTCGGTCACAATGACGTCCACTCCCATATACTGGGCCAAATCAATGGCTTCATGCCCCGCCACACCATTGTCCACCGTCACAATCAAAGAAACACCCTGCTGTTCAATGAAATATTTGTAGACACTAGCATTTGGACCATAACCATCCGTAAAGCGATTGGGAAGATAAACCAGGCACTCAGCGCCTAACTGTTCTAAACTTTCCTTAACAATGGAAGCCGAAGTCATCCCATCCGCATCGTAGTCCCCGTAAATGAGAATCAGTTCCCCTTGCTCAATAGCATGGCGAATTCGCTCCACTGCCTTTTCCATATCATTTAAAAGGTAGGGATCATGCAATTCCTCCAAAGAAGGTTCTAAAAATTTTTTTAGACTAGTTTCATCCTTGATGCCTCGTTCAAATAACAAACGAGCTACTTCAGGGCCCAAACCAGCTTTCTTAGCTATCTTTGTAAAATCCGCATCCTCAACTTGCGGAGCGAATTGCCAATTATAAGTAGGAATTATCAAAAAAATCATCCACTCTTTCTTACGATTCTATCTCTTTATTATAACATGATTTCCAGTTTTTCTCTTGATTTTCTTACTAAGTTAATGACTCTTCATCGCTCTAAACAGCCACTTATAAAACATATACATGACAAAGTGTCATTCCTTTTTTTACTTGACTTTTGCAATTTCCCCTCAGATAAGGTATAATAATTGTATTGTCTTTTGGGGTCGTTACGGATTCGACAGGCATTATGAGGCATATTTTGCGACTCGTGTGGCGACGTAAACGCTCAGTTAAATATAACTGCAAAAAATAACACTTCTTACGCTCTAGCTGCCTAAAAACCAGCAGGCGTGACCTGATTTGGATTGCTCGTGTTCAATGACAGGTCTTATGATTAGCGAGATACGATCAAGCCTTGTCTAGTGGTTTGATAAGAGATTGATAGACTCGCAGTTCCTAGGCTTGAGTTATGTGTCGAGGAGCTGTTAAAACAATACATAACCTATGGTTGTAGACAAATATGTTAGCAGGTGTTTGGACGTGGGTTCGACTCCCACCGGCTCCATTATATTTAAAAAAAGGCGGTGGGACAGAAATCGATAGACAAAGTCTCGATTTCGTATTCCCAGCCCCGTGAGGATGATTAGGAGCTTTTTGGAGTCTAAAAGACGAACAAAAAGTCCAATCAGCTATCGCGTCAAAGTTTGATTGCTAATAAAAAGTGAGGTCGGGATCTTTTGTCCCAACCTCTTTTTCTAGATTAAACTTTTTGGAGTCCTTGGACAGCATCATGATTGATGAGTAGTTGCCCATATTCTTGGAGGACAGAACGACTGATATCACTATCATCCGCAAATTCTCGCATACGTGCCAACAACCAAGCTGGATAAAGGCTAGGTTGATTTTCTACATCAACTAAGACTGTCAGATAGTACTGCTCATTCATCTTATAGAGTTCTGAAGTTTCCATTTGGTAGTCAACCATTTTGGCAAAAGAAACCAAACTAGCTAAATTGTCAAAACGTAAGATGTAGTAGATATACGGTTCTCTTTTCCCTTCTTCTACTTCGAGGACTTCATCAAGCACTGCTTCTTCTTCCTTTTCAACCTGTTCAAGAGATTGAATGGCCTCAATATCCTCTTTAGTTTTTTCTGCCATGGTTTTCTCCAAGGTTTTCAAGAACTCATCTGGAGACATTTTAGCTAACTCATCCATATCAGGAAGATCTGCCAAATCGTCAAAATCCAAATTCTGGTCAATCTTAGACTTGGTCACAAAGACATCAACCTTATCTGGCTTAGGAGTCACTCGGAAACTAAGCATACCTGTATCCAAGAAGCTATCTGGCATCTCTAGCTCATCCAAAATGGCGTAGAAAAATTCTTCTGTTTTCTCTTGTGGAACGAGAAAGTCTGCGATTTCCATCCCTCGATCCATCAAATCCTCTAAAGACATGGTGATTTTTAATGTCGTATCACTGATTTGTTTCATTTTCATAGTTCGTAACCTCATACTTTCAGTTCTATTTATTATACAAGATTTAAATGATTTTATCAAAAAAAATGGTGTTGGAGTATTGATTAATATCTAGTATAGAATACTTATTACGCTATCACATCTTTATTATCAAAGATAAAACACTTCATTATGCGCTTGACTTAGTTGGTGCTAAGATTAAAAGAGGATAGAGGTCTTTATCCTTCTCAAAAGTGTTCAGATTAAATATTATGCAACAAAAAGAAGACCTTATAGAGTCTTCTTTTTTCTATACAGCCTACACAATAAATACTAACCCAATAAACTTGTTAGAGCTAACGAGGTCAAGACAACACCGACCTAGCTTTAAAAAATTTGAAAGAGTATCACTTACAAATCTACTGTTAGTACCTTCCCAGCTCTCACGACTTGCTCACCTGCAATGTAGACGTCATCAACATCACTGGATTTGACAGCATAAACTAAGTGAGAAAGCATGTTTTCTTGAGGTTGGAGATGGATTTTTCCTTGGGGCTGGATGACGAGAAAATCAGCTTGCTTGCCAACTTCTAGACTACCAATCTCATCTTCCATTCCCAACACCTTAGCTCCTTCAATCGTCAGGGCATTGAGGGCAGTTTCAATTGGAAATTGGCTGGCATCACCACTCTTCATTTTCTGTAAAAGGGCTGCCGTGCGTCCTTCCTCAAACATATCGAGGTTATTGTTAGAAGCAACTGAGTCTGTCGCAATACCAACCGGTACTCCTGCTTTTTGAAGTTGGACGACTGGGGCAATCCCTGAGGCTAGCTTGAGATTGCTGATAGGATTGTGGGCGATAGCGACTTGCGAATCTGCCAAGCGGGCAATCTCTGCTTCATTTATCTCCACACCGTGAGCAAATACAGCCTGATGATCTAAATATCCAAGTTCATCTAGAAAGGCTATTGGACGTTTACCATAACGTTTCAGGATAATGCCTGACTCTTCTTTTGTTTCTGCAACGTGGATATGAAGTGGAATATCTTCTTCTTTTGCTAGGTTCAAGCTAGCTTCTAACAATTCTCGACTACAACTGTAGGGCGAATGAGGGGCCACCATCACCTTGAAATTGGGATCCCGATATCCTTTGATTGTCTCGATAACAGCTCGTGTTCTTGCTATAGTCTCATCAGTCGTCTCCATGTCTGAAGAAAAGAGAGTCGGAGAAAAATAGCAACGCATCTTAGACGCCTTGACCGCTTCATAAATCTTCTCTATCTCTACTCCATTCGGATTGTACATATCATTGAAAGTTGTCGTTCCTGATTGGAGCATCTCTGTCAGAGCCTCTTTGACAGCCTTTGTGGTCATCTCTGGTGTGAACTGAGCTTCTGCTGGCCAGATATAGTCCTCTAGCCATTCGTGGAGATTGCTATCATCACGAATGCCTCTCAAGCCTGTCATGGCAGAGTGAGTATGGCAGTTAACCAAACCAGGCATGATCCAAGCACCCTTATAATCTATGATTTGTTCTGCTTGCTTGAGAATTTCTTGATTTTCCTGACCGACATAGACGATTTGAGAATTTTCAAGAGCCAAGATACCATCCAGGTAGACATGGAAATCTTGGTCACAAGTCACGATATTTACATGCTGAAAGGCTTTCATCAATAGGCTCCTTTTCTAAATTATACTCTTCGAAAATCAAATTCAAACCGCGTCAACGTCGCCTTGCCGTACTCAAGTACAGCCTGCGGCTAGTTTCCTAGTTTTCTCTTTGATTTTCATTGAGTATTAGCTTTCATACCAGATAATTTTTCTAGCTATTGTAACAAAAAAGTCACCCGAAGGCAACTTTTATTTTGTATTTGCTTAAGAAACTAGGTAAAGTCTATTCTGGACTAAAAGCCGCTGCTTCTTGCATTTGATAGTATTTACCTTTTCTCGCCATGAGTTCGTGGTGATTGCCATACTCGACAATATCTCCATCCACCAAGACAAGAATCAAATCAGCATCCTGAATGGTCGATAAACGGTGGGCAATGATGAAGCTTGTCCGCCCCTTCATGAGTTTGGAAAAGGCATCCTGAACCAGCACCTCGGTACGGGTATCGATGGATGAAGTCGCCTCATCTAAGATAAGAATCTTAGGAATGGCTAGGAAGACGCGGGCAATGGTCAAAAGCTGAGCTTGACCAACAGACAAGGATTCCCCTGCATTTTCAAGCTTGGTATCATATCCCTGTGGCAATTGTTGGATAAAGAAGTCTGCGTTAGCTGCCTTGGCTGCTGCAATGACCTGCTCTCGGCTAGCATCAGGATTGCCAAAAGCAATATTGGCATGAATGGTTCCTTGCTTGAGCCAAGTTTCTTGAAGTACCATCCCAAACTGCTGTCGAAGAGATGCTCTAGTATAGTCGTAAATAGAATGACCGTCTAGCAAAATATCTCCTGAATTAATCGGATAAAAACGCATGAGGAGATTGATGAGGGTAGACTTACCAGCACCCGTTGGTCCAACGATGGCAACCTTGCTACCAGCTGGAATATCAATAGACAAATCCTTGATCAAGATTTTTTCAGGATTGTAACCAAAAGAAACATGCTTAAAGGAAATAGCTCCCTTGACTTGGTCGCTGTTCAATTCTTTAAGACCTGTTTCTGTAATCTCAGGACTTTCTAAAACAGTATAAACACGTTCTGCACAAGCCAAGGCGCTTTGCAACTCTGCTAAGACTGATGAGATATCATTAAAAGGCTTGGTGTACTGCTGCACATAGTTCAAAAAGGTCACTAAACGCCCAACCGTCAAAGTTGAACCCGCCATGATGCGCAAGGCTCCAACACCAGCTAGTAGGGCATAAATGAGGGCATTGACAAAACGGGTGGAAGGATTGACTGTCGATGAATAAAAGATAGCCGACTGAGAATAACCTGCGTAGTTGTCATTCGCCTCATGAAGTCTCTCGATAAATTCTTCCTGAGCATTGAAGGACTGGATAATGGTCTGTTTGGTGAGGGATTCTTCAATCAACTGGGTTTGAATACCCCTAGACTCTGTCTGTTTTTGAAAGAGATGGTAGGATCTCTTAGCAATAAAGCGTGAAATGACCATAGACAGAGGTGTTAAGAGCAGAACTAATAAAGTCATCAAAAGATGAATTTGAAGCATAGCAAGGATGCTGACCAAGATCATCAAAACTCCTATGAAAAATTGGTTGAAAATCATATTCAATCCCGCTGCCAACTGTTCAATATCTGTCGTCACACGACTGACCATTTCCCCACTACCTTGCCTATCTACAAGGGAAATCGGAAGACGATGGAGTTTTTGAATGATTTTTTCGCGCAAATCTCTGGTATAAGAGAAAATCAGTCGATTATAGAGGAGAGGATTTGCCCATTGTACCAGCGTATTTCCTATGACCACCAATATCATCTGGAGGAAAATCTGCCAAAATAGCTGGGATGAACCATCGACTAGGACTTGGTCAATCACCTGTCCTATCAAAATTGGTAGATAGATTGATAGGGCTACCTGAGCAATGGTACCCAAGAAAGCCAGGAAAAGAAGGACGGGATGACCAGCTAAATCTTTTGCCAATTGTTTAAGGGTTTGGCTTGCATGTTTACCTTTCATTCTAGTCCTCCTTTCCATGTTGCGATGCATTGATTTCACGATAGACTTGGCTAGTCTTCATCAATTCCTCATGATTTCCAAGTGCTAATTGTTCTCCTTTTTCCAAAAGAAGAATCTGATCTGCAATATTCAAAGTTGAAGTTCGTTGGGAAATCAAAATCAAGCTAGTGTGAGGTAGGTTATCTTGAACAGCCTTCAGAAGATTGGACTCTGTAATGGTATCAAGAGCCGAAGTCGCATCATCCAAGATGAGGAATGGTGCTCGACGCAAGACTGCCCGAGCAATCGATAAACGTTGTTTTTGCCCACCTGAGAAATTACGACCACCTGCTTGAACCTCTGCGTCCAGTTGACCTTCCTTGTCACTGACAAAATCCTTGGCCTGGGCAATTTCCAAAGCCTGCCAGAGTTCTTGGTCAGAGACTGTCTCTTCCATCCCTAGAGTCAAGTTGGAACGGATAGTTCCCTTAAAGAGTTCAACCTTTTGAGGGACATAGGCCATCCAAGATCGCCATTCAGCAAGATTGCGAGGACTACGTCCATCTTGATAAAGGGAAATGCTTCCCTCATCTGCCGAATAAAGACCAAGTAGAACCTGTACCAAGATTGACTTACCAGAACCAGTCCCCCCGATGATTCCAAGAATTTGTCCTTCTTTCATTGCAAAAGAAATATCTCTCAGAGAAGGTTGGGCAGCATCTGGGTAGGTAAAGCTCAAGTGATGAACATGTAAAACTTGATTTCCAGACACCTTCCCCGCCTGAATCTCAGAATGAATATCTTCAGGTTTTTCTGCAAAGACTTCTTTAATCCGCTTGGCAGAAATATAGGACTGGTTGAGTGAATTGATGAGCATGGCTAGTTTGATCAACTCTACCAAGATTTGCAGGAGATAGTTGATTAAGGCAATCAAGGCACCTTGACTGAGCCAGCCTCCCTGGATAGAAAGATAACCATTCCAGATAATCACCAGCAAAGTTCCGTTGACGATCAAATAGGTTAAGGGGGTCAAGAGACTGGACCAGTATCCTGTTTTCATTTGGATAGCTGTATAGACTTGATTGAGTACTTGGAAGTTCTCTATTTCTCGTTTTTCTTGGCCAAAGGCACGAATCACACGCATACCTTGTATCTGTTGGCGTGTTTCCTGAACCAGCTGGTCTGTTTTCTTTCTCAAAATACTATAGAGAGGATTGACCAAGCGTGATAACAAGACAATGACAAAGGACAAAATGGCAACCATGACCAAAAACCAGAAGGTCAATTCAGGCGAGAGACGATAAGCCATAAAAATGGCACCGAATACAATAATAGGAGCCCTTAAAAATAAGCGCAAGAATTGATTGATTCCCGTTTGAATCTGATAGGTATCTGAAGTCAAACGCGTCACCAAACTCGAAGTCGTTAAACGGTCTCTACTATCCTTGGGCAAGGAAAGAATATGACGATAAAGGTCATTTGTCAGCTCCTTGGTAAAGCCGACAGCTGCCTTGGCTGAGTAAAACTGAGCAACTAAGGCTACCAAAACGCCGATAACCGCAAAAACAAAGAGGAGACCCATTTGCAGCCACAGATGACCTTGATCTTTTTGAGGGATAGATTGGTCGACAATCCCAGCTATCACCATGGGTACCAAGAGCTCAAAAACAGCTTCTAGCAATTTAAACAAAGGTGCTAGAAAAGACTCCTTGAGGTAGGGTTTTAAGTAAGAAAGTAATTGTTTCATATGTCCCTTCTATTTTCAAAATGAAGAAGGTGGAAAAACCACCATCTTTTTTATTTGTTCAAATATGGAAGTAGATAGCCGTAGCCGGCTTCCTCCATTTCATCCTTAGCGATAAATCGTAAGGATGCAGAATTGATACAATAGCGTAAACCACCTAGTTCCTGAGGTCCGTCTGTAAAGACATGGCCCAAATGAGCATTACCCGAACGGGAACGAACTTCGATACGCTCCATCCCGTGACTCAAGTCTTGATAGTAATGGATAAGCTCTTTAGAGATTGGTCGGCTAAAACTTGGCCAACCACAGCCTGAGGCAAACTTATCCTTGGCAAAGAAGAGGGGCTCACCAGTCGTGATATCAACATAAATCCCTTCCTCAAAAGTTTGGTCATAAGCATTAGTAAAGGGAGCTTCCGTCGCAGCTTCTTGCGTAACTCGGTAGGACTCTTCTGACAAATTTTCTCTTAAAACTGCCTGACTAGGCTTTTCATAGTTAGCAGCGTCTATCAGTGGTTTCTCTGCATCTCTCACATCGATATGGCAATAACCACCAGGATTTTTCTTGAGGTAGTCTTGGTGATAGTCCTCAGCCAGGATATAGTGACGAAGCTTCTCCACTTCTACTGCTATCTTGCGTCCAAGCATGCGCTCCTGCTCTTGGACAAGAGCATAGATAGTCGGTAAATCCTCTTCATCTTGATAATAAATCCCTGTGCGGTATTGACGACCACGGTCATTTCCTTGTTGGTTGACAGATAGTGGATCAATGACTCGGAAATAATAGAGCAAGATCTCACGAAGCGATACCACCTTTTCATCGTAGACGACTTGCACAGTCTCAGCATGATCTGTTTCTTTGATTAATTGATAATTGGTGGTTTCTACCTGACCATTGGCATAACCAACACTTGTTTGCAACACTCCAGAAATACGGGAAAAGTATTCTTCCAAGCCCCAAAAACAACCACCTGCTAGATATATTTCTGCCATTTCAAATCCTCCTTGACCGTCCAGCGGCCGACAAAACTGGGAATCATTTCATATCCCATGTTTCATTTTCAAAAAAAGGACAGGAAGCCCTCTAATAGAGAGTTTCCCCATCCCATTGTTCTGTTTATTTTTCTTCGACGCGAACGCCTTGTGTATCTACTTGTAACTCATGAAGTTTGCCTTTGAAAGGTTGCTTTTCAAGCTCTGCCTTAATTTTAGGCATCTTGTCAGGATCAGCCAAGACCATAACAGTCGGACCAGCACCAGAGAGGTAGGTCGCATAAGCACCATTTCTCTTAGCAACTTTCTTAATCGTCGCAAATTCTCTCACCAGTTCTTGACGGTAACGCTCATGGAAAAGGTCACTCTCAATCGCCTGGCCTGCTTTGACCATATCTCCAGTCAGTAGGGCTGCAATAGCCACATTGGCGATAGAACTTGCTGCAACAGCTTCTTTATAAGAAAGTTTTTTGGGCAAGACACCACGACTATCTCGAGTTCGCAATTCATAGTTTGGAATATAAGCTAGGAAAGCACACTCGGGGAAAGGCGCCACAACAGCTGAAACTTGACCTTCTACCGAACTGGCAATGACCAGATTACCATAGATAGCTGGCGCAACATTATCAGGATGCCCTTCAATCTTAGTCGCCAATTGTAATTTTTCATGTTTGCTTAGCTTCAAGTTTCCTAATTGATTTGCCAGCTCAATTCCTGCAACGATAACTGAACTAGAAGAACCAAGCCCACGCGCAAGCGGAATATCACTAATCATTTTCAGACGTCTAGGTTGGAGGTCTGGAACAATTTGTAAAGCAATCTTCAGCAAAAGATTACGCTCGTCACGTGGAATCCATTTGCCTAGTTGATGCTCAATCATCCATTCTTCACGTTCCTCACAAACCTGAATTTCTAGATACTTAGTTACAGCTACACCAACAGAGTCAAAACCAGGACCCACATTGGCACTTGTAGCAGGTACAATAATCTTCATTTTAGTCTCCTAAAACCTTGAAGGTGTTGAGAAGTTCAAACTCGGCTACCGCCTTCAAAGCGTCTGTGATATTTTCAAGCTGTGCCTTGTTGATCTTATGGGTAATGATGACAATACGAGCCTTGCCTTCTTGCTTACCATCTTGAAGGATTTGCTTGAAGGAAATATCTTCTGCATTAAAGAGCTCTGCCAATTTCAAGACTTGCCCTTTTGAATCTGGAGCCAGGATTGAAAAATAGTAGTTGGCTTTGACATCTTCTGGCTGAGCCAAAACAAGGTCACGATGGTATTCGTTAAAGGCTTTTCCAATGGTACCGTCATTCAAACGACGAACGATGCGGGCAATATCAGCCACAACACTTGTTGCAGTTGGTTTTTGACCTGCACCTGGTCCATAGTACATAGACTCGCCGATACCGATAGATTCCACAAAGACAGCATTCATAACACCGTTAACACTTGCAAGTGGGTGAGCTTTAGGAAGGAAGGTCGGCGTAACCTCAGCAGCAATCCCAGAAGCTGTTTCTTCAATAGACCCAACTAATTTAACCACATAACCAAGTTCTTGAGCTACTGCTACATCTTCTGGAGTGATGTTGCGAATTCCTTGATGGGCAACATCTTCAAATTTGACATTCATCCCAAATGCAAACTGACTAAGGATGACCATCTTGTAGGCCGCATCAATCCCGTCAACGTCATTGGTTGGGTCGCTTTCAGCAAAGCCAAGTCGTTGGGCTTCTGCCAAAGCATCTTCATAAGACCAGCCTTCTTCTACCATTTTGGTCATCATGAAGTTAGATGTTCCATTGACAACACCAAGAACACGAGTGATTTTGTCTGATGCTAGTGAGTTAACCAAGGTACGAAGGATTGGAATTCCTCCCGCAACAGCTGCTTCATAATAAAGAGCAACATTATGAGCTTTGGCAATCTCAAGCAATTCTGCACCATGAACAGCCAAAAGGTCCTTGTTGGCTGTCACGACATGTTTCCCTGCTTCTAAGGCACGAGTGATAAATGTTTTTGCCGGTTCGATACGTCCCATCAACTCAACAACAATCGCGATGTCTTTATCTGACAAAATTTCGTCAATATTTGTTACAAAATTAAAATCATTTCCCGCTTCAAGCAAGCGTGCTTTCTCTTCATCGTCTTTGACCAAAACTTTGGATACTTCAATTTCTGACTGGGCTGCTTGAACAATTTTTTCTCCATTTTCCTTTAGCAAGAATGGTACACCACTGGCTACTGTACCAAATCCAAGTAAAGCAATTTTAACTGACATATTTGTCTCCTCGAAATTTTCTAATAGTCCTATTATACCAAAATTGTGAGAAAATTCCTACCATTCTGAACTAAAAATAGAAGCGTCAAATCATAAAAAGCCTGCCCTGATTCAATCAAGAGCAGACGCTATTTTCAATCTATTTTACAAAGACCATTTCCTTGTCACTAGACAGGTCGTCTCGATAAGTAAAACCTGCAAAACTGAGCTTTTTAATCTCTTCTACCGAAGTTACCTGACCTTCCATCAAGGCTGTTAAGAAAGTACCTCTAGCTTTCTTTGAAATGGTTGAGTGGACTTTAAGTTTTCCATCTCTGTCTTCCATAAACTTAAAGGTCATCAATTTTTCACGGATATCTTTTGGAAAGACAGTTTCAAACTCCGAAGACAAGAGTGAAAAGATTAGTTCTTCACCCTTCACCGACTCTTCATAAGCTGACTGCCAGTGACTTTTCAGGCTTTTCCCAGCAATTTTAAGCTTCATCAAAAAGTCTAGCCTGTGAGGTGCAATCGGTGCAAAGGCTGGAATCACACCGTAAAGAGCTGACGTTATCATGAGGTGTTTCTCCAGATAGGCTTGTTCAGCCTTGGTTAGATTTTTTCGTTTGATGTTGCGATACATGAGTCCATCAAAGAGGTGCAAGGCTAAATAGTTTTGTTCAGTGCCAGTTTTTAAGGCCTTGATATGGTCATACTCCTCTTGTGCTTTTTCAGCAGAAATTTTGTAAAAACTTTCCAGCTCTTGGGCAGAATATGTCGCTAATGCATCCAATACAGCCTGACTTTCAGGACGCAAGGGATTTGCTTCAAAACTAGGAACATTTGTATTCATTTCTTTTGCAGTTGGGATTAGAATTTTCATAGTCTTAGTGTAGCATATTTTTCTAGGAGCACCAAGGATTTAAGCCTAAATAATACGACCTTCTAAATGATCCAGTTCATGCTGACAAATCTGAGCAGGAAAACCTGTCAGGGTAATGGTTTGCTCTTGCCAATGGATATCCCGATAGCTTACTGTAATCTTCTCATACCTAGTTGTCGGTCTGACACCTGTCAAAGACAAACAGCCTTCCTCCGTTTCATATGGCCCTTCAAAGGATTGAAGAACTGGATTAAACATAACCATGGGAATCATGCCGATATTAAAAATAATGACGCGCTTTTGCACCCCAATCATATTGGCCGCAAGTCCAACACAGGTCTCTTGATTAGCCTGCAGAGTATCTTGTAAATCCTTCGCTAGCGGTAAATCCTCCTGACTAGCAGGCTGGGATACCTGCGATAAAAATATCATATCTCTTACGATTTTCTTTTCCAAGTCTTCTTTCCTCCATCTTTATCTCCACTTGATTATAGCATAAAAATCTTGTTCAGTTGATCTTTATATAAAAGCAAAAAAGCCATCCGAAGATGACTTTTCAATATTTAAATGGCGTTTTTATCTTTTCCAAGTGCACGTTGAACTGCTTTGACAATCTCAACAAGAACAACGATTAAGAGTGAACCTACAATAACTGCCATCCACTGAGTCAAACTCAAATGTGAAACGTGGAAGAGGCTGTTAAATCCTGGAACCACAATCGTAGCCATCAAGAGGATGAAGGCAACTGGAATTGACCAGTTAAAGGTCTTATTCGTAAAGAGTCCAACCGTAAAGATTGATTGGTAAACAGACTTGACGTTAAAGGCATGGAGCAACTGGATCAAACCAAGAGTTGCAAAGGCCATAGTAAGGGCATCTGCGTGAATTTCAGATTGAACTTGATGCTCTGGGAAGAGAATCGCCCAACCATAGACACCCAGAACCAGCATAGTTTGGAAGACACCTTGATACATAATGGCTCCAAAGACACCACCGTCAAAGAAGTTTGACTTACGTCCACGAGGTTTGTGGGTCATAACACCTGGCTCAGCTGGTTCAACACCAAGAGCAATGGCTGGAAGCGTATCTGTTACCAAGTTAATCCAGAGAAGATGCACTGGTTGAAGAACATCCCAACCAAAGAGGGTTGCAAAGAAAATCGTGAAGACCTCAGCCATATTAGCAGACAAGAGGTATTGGATGGATTTTTGGATATTTGAGAAGACCTTACGTCCTTCTTCAACCGCTACGATAATAGTTGCAAAGTTATCATCGGCAAGGACCATATCAGAAGCTCCCTTAGAAACCTCTGTACCAGTAATCCCCATACCAATACCGATGTCAGCTGTCTTAAGTGATGGCGCATCGTTGACTCCATCACCTGTCATGGCAACAACTTTACCTTCTTTTTGCCATGCTTTCACGATACGAACCTTGTGCTCAGGTGATACACGTGCGTATACAGAGTATTGCTTGAAGACTTTTTGGAATTCTTCATCAGTGAGTTCATTCAACTCAGCACCCGTGAAGACATGGTCTTCTGTATCATTTGGATCGATAATTCCAAGACGTTTAGCAATAGCTTCTGCTGTATCTTGGTGGTCACCCGTGATCATGATTGGACGGATACCCGCTTCCTTAGCGACACGGACAGCTTCTGCTGCTTCTGGACGCTCAGGGTCAATCATGCCGACTAAACCAGAGAAGATGAGGTCAGATTCAACAATTTCAGATTCCAAAGTTGGGATCTCCTTGCTTGTCTTATAAGCCATCATCAAGACACGAAGGGCTTGTTTAGCCAAGTCTTTGTTGGTAGCAAGGATAGCTTGTTTGTCTTCTTCTGTGATTGGACGAACTTCACCATTGACTTCAATACGAGTCACACGTTTGAGCAATTGGTCAGGAGCACCCTTAACAGCGATAAAGTAAGAACCGTCTGCTTCCTTATGGATGGTAGACATGAGCTTACGATCAGAGTCAAATGGCAATTCAGCCACACGTGGCTCATCCTTCAAGATTTCACGGACGTCAAAGTTGTGGTCCAGACCAAACTGTACCAAGGCAGTCTCCGTTGGGTCCCCAATCAACTTGCCAGATGGGTCCACCTTGGTATCATTGGCAAAGTTCATAATACGAAGGGTATTGTTGCTAGCTCCAATTTCTGTTGCTGCACTTTGCAATTGACCGTTGGTATAAACTTTTTCAACAGTCATTTGGTTCATAGTCAAGGTACCTGTTTTATCAGATGCAATGATTTCTGTCGAACCGAGAGTCTCAACCGCTGGTAATTTACGAACAATCGAATTACGTTTGGCAAGGGTTGTTGTTCCCAAAGAGAGAACGATGGTTACAATGGCAGGGAGACCTTCTGGAATCGCTGCAACTGCAAGAGCAACCGCAACCATCAAGCCTTCCAACGGATGTTCACCACGAACGAAGACACCAACCAGGAAGGTCACTGCGGCAATAGCTACAATGAGGTAAGTCAAAGCTTTAGATAATTGTTCCAAACTTTGCTTCAATGGTGTTTCTGTCTCGTCAGCATTAGCCAACATATCGGCAATCTTACCGACTTCCGTATACATACCTGTATTGGTCACGACACCAATACCACGACCGTATGTTACGTTTGAGTTTTGGTAACCCATATTGACACGATCCCCGATACCTGCATCTGCTTCAACAAGTCCTGTCACATCTTTTTCAACTGGGACAGACTCCCCTGTAAGAGCTGCTTCTTCTATTTTAAGAGAAGCTGCTTCGAACAAGCGCATATCTGCAGGCACGACATCTCCAGCTTCTAGCAAGACGATGTCCCCAGGCACCAATTCTTTTGAGTCAATCTCAATGACATGACCATCACGACGAACACGAGCCATCGGGCTAGACATATTTTTCAACGCTTCAATGGCTGCTTCTGCTTGCCCTTCTTGGTAAACTCCAAAGGCAGCATTCAAGACAACAACGGCCAAGATGATAATGGCATCTGTTAAACCGTCCATTCCTTCTGTAATCACAGAAAGTGCGGCTGCTGCTAGCAAGATGATAATCATCAAATCCTTAAATTGATCAAGGAATTTAGCTAATAGGCTACGTTTTTCGCCCTCTTCTAACTCATTTCGACCATAAGCCGCTAAGCGTTCTTGAGCTTGAGCAGTTGACAAACCTTCGACAGATGAGTCCAAGTTCTTTAGGACTTCTTCTGAGGCTTGTGTGTAAAACAAGTCTTTATTTTGTTCTTTTGACAAAACAGTCTCCTCCTTTTTGGCCTCTTTTTACAAAAAAAGAGACCTGTTTTTTAAAAAAACAAGTCTCGCTGTTTAATATAGTGCCGGAAATAATTCGTAATGACGACACTATCGCGGTTAACCGCCAGCTACTCCCTTGAGTAGTTCTATTATATCAGAAATTCTAAAGTTTTCAAGGAACAAACCATCATTTTCATCCTGCAATTCCTCAGAATTTTTTAAAAACAATAAAGGTAGTAGTAACGGAATAATCATCATATAAGCATAAGAGTATCTAAAATAATTTGCAACGGGTGAATAGATGCATGTTAAAATAATAGATAAAACAAAAAATACTATTGGCAAAAGTCTTCTATCTCGTTTGAAGATAGCTAGCATTAGTATCAGTAGTAATACGATTGTATAAAAACCTGGTCTATAAAATACACTGATAATTGACAATTTTCCTAAAGCCCAGAAGATCTCGTAAACATTTATATATAGTTTGCTATACGCATTTTCCGATAACAACAAAGAGGAGCCTTTGTCATATATTATTTTATCTCCAAACCAGTTGTTCTTTCCTTCATACATGTTATGGTAGTAATTTGATATATATGCTCTGTCAGGCGTATCGTAGATATACCAATAAGAAACAGACAAGTTTAATATTGCATCAATATATGTTTTGGGATGAGTTTTATAGCCCTTCCACCATATTTTGAAAAATTCCTTCTCTTTCCCTTGAAACTGTTCGTTCTTCATTGAATCTTTTATAGGATCAGCTTCATAATACAAAAAATTTTTATTGTTCTCCAATCCTAAGGTTGAATCATAAAATTCTAATTCATCTTTAGTAAAACTATCTGGATGATAGTAAACTGCTGCTGCTAGTTGCTGAAACCTTGAAGACAAGTAGTCATACTGTTTCTTTGATGCTTCCGGTTTTAAAGCAAAAGTTCCTAATGCATTGAATAGCAAGGTTACCAAAATTGAAATAATTACATATTTTGCAATTTGTTTCTTATACAATTTACTATATAAAAAAAGTACAACGACACCGACTAATACGTAAATTACTGCTTTTCTATGTAGCATATAAACCCCTAAAAAAGATAATACAAATAAGGGTAAACTATAGATACTAGAGAAAAAGCGACCAGGTAAATAGATTATAAAAACCATTGATAAGAAAAACAGGAGCAAAAAATCAACTAAATAAACATCTTTATATAAAGTAAAACTTATTACAATAAAATTAGAGAAAAAAGCATAAAAAATAAATAATCCAACTTTTAAATATTTATTGATATTAAAGATTTCGAAAAATTTATAAAGAACAAAAACTACAATAATAGATGTCACAACTAATGTGAGAAAGTTAAAGATTGAAATTCCTATTCCTACACTTCCAAATAGCTTAATACCTAATTTTGAAAATAAACTTACGATCCATGTATAAATATATGGGTGTGAGTTAGTTAATGGCCAGTATCCTAACCCTTCCTTAATGATATACATACTATCCCAAGTTGTAGAGCCTGGAAAAAAAATAAAGAAAAATAATACACGAACTGCTACAAATGGCAGGAACATTAACAGATATAGTTTTTTTCTATAGTTTCTCTGCTCTACATGAATAGAGTTCAATTTTTGCTGCGAAAACCAATTGACTAATAACCTTAATAAAGTTCTTATTGCAAAAAATGAAGTCCCAACTAGTAGTAAAAAAGCCACAATCGAAAATTTATTTACTGCCCCTCTTAATGTAGAATGTGTATATGTAACATCACTCCCAACGATATGAAGAATCGAGAGGAACAATCCAAATACACTCACTATTACATTTTCTCTCGTTTGTAATTTTGGTATCTTTATTTTTGAGAAAAAATATAATGAAAATATAAATATTGTTACAGAAATTGTTGCATCTGATTGAAATAGCTCCAAAAAAGTTTTAAAACTAGTTACGGGTATAGTTCTATTAAATGTTAACATTAGAGTTAAGTAGCAAGCATTAATTAAACTAAAACATAAATCTCTATGATTTTTAAATGTTTTTAACATTATTTAAACACCCACCTTCTTTGAACTTGATAACTAACAAGGAACAAGATTGTATCAACTACTATTTTTATAGCTGTTTCAGATCCCGAAAATATATTCCATATAACTGTTACCATTACTGCAGATAACAACATTTGGAAAATAGCTAAGCTATAATATTTTACAATTGTTCTATGAATCCTTTTTTCACCATTAAAAACAAAGTTCTTATTCATTGTAAAATTAAAAAAAGATGATATCGCTCTTGCTAAAATAGTCGATAATACGATTAATAATGCTCCTCTTTGAATTCCTACAACTAATGCACTCCATAGGAAGAACTGAAATAATCCAATATCTAATAGGAAGGAAGAAAGAGAAGAAAATAAATATTTAAAGAATGAAGCAAAAATTACTTTGTAAATTCTCAAAGAATCTTTGATGGGATTAAAATGAGTTTCAGAATTTCCGTCAAAATAAATCGTTTCAATCGTCATTTCTTCTATTGGAATAGCTTTGTCAAATGCATGAATGAGCATTTTGGTTTCATATTCGAAACGTTCACCTGGAATTTCCAACATTTCACTTAAGATTTCATTTGGAAAACCTCTGAGCCCTGTTTGCGTATCTGTTATTTTTCTACCATAAAGTAATTTAAATACTAATTTAGTAAGTTTATTCCCGAATTTACTTTTTGGTGGTACATTTTCAGAATCAAAATTCCGACAACCTAGAATTAAAGAATCCGGATAACTAGAAATCATATCTACCATGGATAAGACATCCTCAACTCTGTGTTGACCATCTGAATCTGCAGTAACTATCCCATTAAATTCTTCTACATTCGGCATTGTCAGAAAGTAGTTAAAGGCATTTTTTAGGGCGCGGCCTTTACCTAAATTTTTTGCATGAGTTAATATTCTACAATTTTGTTCATCTCTTAACTGTTCAAAAATATGTTTAAACTCTCTTCTACTCCCATCATCCACTATCAATATATCTTCCAATCCAGAATTCTTTAGCTGTTCAATGTAATCTATTAATTCCATTGGAGGATTTAAAGCCGGAATAACAATCAAAGTTTTCATCCAAACTCCTTCAACTTAACCGTTTTATACGTAAAATTTACGTAACCATTTTATCATATTTTAATACAAAAAGCCATTCTATTTAATTTTTGCAAACCTCTTACTTCATAGGCATTTAATAAAATATGTTCTTTAGCAAGCGTATAACAATGAGCTACATTTTCATTATTATTTATATTCATGAGTCTATCGAAAATCCGAGCTTATAAATTTATTATTAGAATAGTTAATGAAAGCTACTATTCAATAAGTATAGGTTAAGCTCGTTCATTTACTCCATAAAGTCTAATATATTTTCTCAGAATAGTATCCAACATATGTTTATTACTTCTAAATTCATTGTAGCCCTCCCTATAAAAATAAAAATCCCTTATAGCCATTAGACTATAAGAGACGAAGATTCACGGTGCTACCCTAGTTCCTTGAGATTTTTCAAAGGACTTGGGTACTGCTAACTGGGAACTAATGAATTCCAAGGCCACTCCTAAAACAAAAAGCAAGAACCATCATTTCAAACGATACAGTTCAAAGACACCAATGGTATTGTCCAACTGATACTTTTGGTCAATCTCATTTTTGACATACTGATCAATCTCATTTTTGATTTCACTATTCTTCCGATAAACAATGTATTTAGGGAGACTCTTCTCAAAGCTATCTACGAATAACTGATAAATCGGTTTAACGTCAGTTAATGCTGGCACGAAGAAGAAACGTGTGCTTGATAAACGATTCCTCCAGAATTATGCGCATAGATTCTTTCATCTGGTTTCGTTTTTTCTTGAAGATACTGTCCAACGTATTGTTCAGCAATGGCTTGATCATCATAGCGATGACTCCATTTATCACCTACTGTCTTAAAACTATTGAAAAATAAGAATAAAATAAGAGTTGAAAATAATAGAATTTTTTACTGGTAAAATATTTTTCTGCTTCACCTAAAACAATGGCGATATAAGGAACATAAAACGGCAACAATACGATAAAGTAATGCAAATACTATCTTCTAGAAATCACTGTTAGATATAAACAAACGATAAAGGTAACATTCAACACCAATAACACGGTGCTTTTCTTCTTTGCAAAAATAGCTGTTGCAAGAATCATCATCAAATTCAAATAAAAACTATTGCCTAATGTAAAGTACCATTCCAGCATCTTCCTAATTGTAATATCATTCGGTTGTTTGGAGTAAATGATATTTATAGTGATAGATTGAAACAGCATTTCTGAAAATGAACCCGTTACTGCTAAATAGAAACATACTGGAAGTATAAAGATAAGGGCACCAGTCGCAAAATAGAGAATAACTTCTAGCAAACGTTTGTACTCTTTCTTATAAATAAATTCCATTAATAAGTAGAGAGCAAAAACAATCCAGAGTCCAATCATATTTGCCTTTGTGAGTAAGACCACTGCAAACGAGAATCCTACAAATAGGATATCCCTATTCTTTAACTTTTCGTGTAATAAATACTTGATAAATACATAAAGAGAAAAAGAGATAAATGGAAGCACATATCCCTCGAAACCCCAGCCTCCTTCAAAGAAGACGATAAGAACAAAGTAGATAATGGTATCTACAAAAAATATAGAGGTCACACTCGTAAATAATCTACCAATGGCATAACAGATATTAAAAAAGCCATAAATACAGAGTAAATATAAACACTTAATTCCAAAAGGACCCGCAAGAGCGTAACCTAGATAATTTACCAAAAAAATAACAGGGCCTTTGTGGTCAAAAATATTTAAGTAAGGAACATCTCCTTTGGACATCGCAAACCCAAAATATTCAAATAATCCAGCATCTAGAAATGGCAAACCTTTTCGAACACTTGTCGCCATAACTGCCTACACCATAAGTGTGAAAAAGCCACTTAAAAGCACGGATCGGACCCATTTTTTTCTGCAAGAATTCCTTTATCTGTGACAGTTGTTCCATGAACTTAGTTCCTCCCTAATGTTCTTTTCAGTACTGCTCGTCTTCTTTACTTACATAGGTTCGTTCCCCAATAATGAATCGAGGACGTCCTTTTGTTTCTAAGTAAATTTTTCCAATATATTCTCCAATTACACCAAGACTAATCAGTTGAACCCCGCCAAGTAAGCTTACAATTGCGTACGTACTGGCCCATCCAGCTACTACATTACCAGCAAATTTACTCCACAAAACCCAGATGATCAACAAAAAACTAAAAAGTGAAGTCATAACTCCCAAGCTAGTAATCAAACGAATGGGTTTAATAGATAGGCTAGTAATACCATCCATTGCTAGACCAAGCATTTTAGAAAGTGGATAGTGACTCTCTCCAGCAATTCGTTCATGACGTTTATAAGTCACGTAAGAATACTTAAATCCTACAAGAGGCATAATCCCTCGAAGAAATAAGTTTACTTCTTTAAATTTAGCAAGTTCATGAATAAAACGTTTGGAAACTAAGCGATAGTCAGCATGATTAAAAACGACATCCGCTCCAAATAGTTGCATCACTTTGTAAAAACCTTCTGCAGTAATCCTCTTGAATGCTGAATCTGTATCACGATTATCGCGAACGCCGTAGACTATCTCTGAACCCGTCTTATATTCAGCAATCATCTGATTCATACAATGAATATCATCCTGTCCGTCTGCATCAATCGTAATCACGATATCCGCAAATTCTGCAGCTTCGTACATCCCAGCCAATACGCTACTTTGATGGCCACGATTGCGACTTTGCGAAATACCTACTACATATGGACTCGATGAAGCATATTCTTGAATGAGTTCCCAAGTTTTATCCTTACTGCCATCATTCACATACATGACCTTGCTATGTGGATGAATCTCTTGACTCTCTACCAATTCCTCAATCTTTACGACAAACATCGGATTTGTGTGAGGTAACACTTGCTCTTCGTTATAACACGGAATTACGATATATAAAATCGGATTATTTCTACTCATTTTTTCTCCTAGTTTTTCTGATAAATTTTCATTGTATCAATTTGCTTTTCTTCATGATAATTTTTTTTAATAAATTCTTTGATAAAAGAGTCCGTTAATCTACCGTAATCCCATTTAGAATCAAATACAATGTACTTGGGGGGATTTGTTTCAAATGATTCTTTAAAAGATTCAATAATTGGTGTTTCATCTTTTAATGATGGAACAAAAAAGAATTTTGTACTAGACATCCTCTCACTATAGAGATAAATAATCCCATTCAATCGATGAGAATAAATTCTATCATTCTCGTCTGAGTGATCTCGTATATAGTCAGCTACCTCTTTTTCATTAACAGAAACATCTTCGTAGCGATTGTTTATCTGACCTTTTACAGACTGAATTTCACCATAATAGATTAACACTAAGCCAACAATCGAAATAGCAAAATATTTAAAGATATTTTTCTGTACAAATTTATCTAGTGTTAGACTAATGTAAGGTACCATCAACGGGATAAGCACTAGTAGATAATGTTGGTATGGTCGCTTAGATACTAGCGATAGAGATAGACAAGACAAAAATATCAAATGATAGATTAGTATTTTACTTGAATATTTTTTCCATGCCACAATAGACGAAATGAGAATCATGAAATTAATTTGCAGAGCATTCGCTTTTTCCATATACCATAATAGTACCTCTCGAGCTGTTAATTGCGAGCTTTCCTTAGAATAGATAAAATTCATGATCACAGATTGGTAGAACATCTCCCATAAGGAACCTTGTAACTGCAAATAGATACATAATGGAACTACAAATAAGGAAGCACCTAATAGAAATAACCCTACTATTTTCGCTAAATAGAGCAATTGCTTTTGATAAATAGACTGAACAAGGATCACTAATGCAAAAGCCAACCATATCCCAATCATATTCGCTTTTGTAAAAAGTACTACTGCAAATGACACTCCTGTTAATACAATTTCAATATTTTTCACTTTTCCTTGCAAAAAATATTTTAAAAAAATGTAGAGAGAATATGTCAAAAACGGTAAAACATAGCCTTCTAATCCCCATCCCCCTTCAAAGAAACTCACAAAAACAATGAAAAGAATGACAAGAGTAACTACTGAACTTTTCCAATTTGTAAACAATCTTGAGATGAAGTATGAAATGTAAAAAAATACTGCTATACAAGATAGATATAAAAATTTAATCCCTAAAGGACCGCCTAAAACATATCCCAAATAATTCATCAAAAAGATTACTGGACCTTTATGATCAAATAAATCCAAATACATTTTCTGTCCGTGACTCATAGCATAGCCGAAATATTCAAAAATACTAGCGTCAAGTAAAGGCAAGCCTTTACGAACACTTGTTGCCATAGTTAACCAAACTAAAATGGTTAATACCATGGATGAAAAAATAGCAACTAATCTGTCGAATTTCAATATTTCTTTCTCTCTTCTTTTTAATTTTAAATCATATTTTAGTATATCACACTTCTTAAAAAAATCATTTTATGTTTATATTTCAAATTCATGCTACATTTGAATTTTCCTTACAAAACCAGTATAATGATAGAATATAAAAATTCTAGGAAGAGAGTCAGATGAATCAATCCGTTTCAAACTTGAAATTAGCTGAACGAGGTGCTATTATAAGCATCTTGACCTACCTTTTCTTGTCAGCAGCTAAGTTAGCAGCAGGCCACCTCCTTCACTCGTCCAGTTTGGTGGCTGATGGTTTTAACAACGTTTCAGATATCGTTGGAAATGTAGCCCTTCTAATCGGGATTCGTTTGGCTCGCCAACCGGCAGATAGAGATCATCGCTTTGGTCACTGGAAAATCGAGGACTTGGCAAGTCTCATCACTTCCATCATCATGTTTTACGTTGGCTTTGATGTTCTACGTGACACCATCCAAAAAATACTCAGCCGAGAACAAACCGTCATCGACCCACTTGGGGCGACGTTGGGAGTTATCTCTGCGATCATCATGTTTGCAGTCTATCTCTACAATACCCATCTGAGCAAGCAGTCTAAATCTAAGGCTCTTAAAGCGGCTGCTAAGGACAATCTATCAGATGCTGTAACTTCTCTTGGAACTTCTATCGCTATCCTGGCGAGTAGCTTCAACTATCCAATTGTGGATAAGTTGGTTGCGATTATCATCACCTTCTTTATCCTCAAAACTGCCTATGATATCTTTATCGAGTCATCCTTCAGCCTTTCTGATGGTTTTGATGAACACTTGCTTGAAGATTATCAAAAGGCTATCATGGAAATCCCTAAGATTAGTAAAGTCAAATCACAACGCGGTCGTACTTACGGTAGCAATATCTATCTGGATATCACACTTGAGATGAACCCAGATCTTTCTGTTTTTGAGAGTCACGAAATTGCGGACCAGGTTGAATCTATGTTATCAGAACGATTTGGTGTCTTTGATACTGACATTCACATCGAACCAGCCCCAATCCCTGAGGATGAAATCCTAGATAATGTCTATAAAAAATTGCTCATGAGAGAGCAACTGATTGACCAAGGAAATCAACTGGAAGAGTTACTGGCTGAGGATTTTATTTATATCCGTCAAGATGGACAAGAACTAGACAAGGGAGCCTATAAGGCTGAAAAAGAATTGACCTCTGCTATCAAGGAACTTCACTTAACGTCCATTAGTCAGAAGACAAAACTCATCCGCTATCAGATTGGTGATACTATTCATACAAGTATCTGGCGCAGACACGAAACTTGGCAAAATATTTTCCATCAGGAAACCAAAATAGAAAAAGACTAAAGAAAGAGGCCGGGATAAATCTCGGCCTCATTTTTTATACTTATTTTGCTACGCTCTTAGCAAGAACGAAGTTTCCAAGTGTAGCTGAACCATTACCTGCAACAGCTGGTGTTACGATATAGTCACGTACATCTGGAACTGGTAGGTAACCATTGAGCAAGGATGTGAATTTCTCACGTACACGGTCAAGCATGTGTTGTTGAGCCATAACACCACCACCAAATACGATAACGTCTGGACGGAAGGTTACAGTTGCATTTACAGCTGCTTGAGCGATATAGTAGGCTTGAACATCCCATACAGAACTGTTGAGTTCGATGTTTTCACCACGAATTCCTGTACGAGCTTCCAAGCTTGGACCAGCTGCAAAACCTTCTAAACATCCCTTATGGAAAGGACAAACACCGTTAAATTCTTTCTCCTCATCCATTGGGTGTTTTGCTACATAGTAGTGACCCATCTCAGGGTGCCCAACACCACCAATAAATTCACCACGTTGGATAACACCAGCTCCGATACCTGTACCGATTGTGTAGTAAACCAAGTTTTCGATTCGTCCACCTGCGTTATTACGTGCTACTACTTCACCGTAGGCAGAACTGTTTACGTCTGTTGTGAAGTACATTGGTACATTTAGAGTGCGACGGAGAGCACCAAGTAAGTCAACATTCGCCCAGTGAGGTTTTGGTGTAGTTGTGATAAAACCGTAAGTTTTTGAATTTTTGTCGATATCAATTGGACCAAATGAACCAATTGCAAGACCTGCAAGATTATCAAATTTTGAAAAGAACTCGATAGTTTTATCGATTGTCTCGATAGGAGTTGTTGTTGGGAATTGTGTTTTTTCTACAATGTTAAAGTTTTCATCACCGACAGCACAGACAAATTTTGTACCGCCCGCTTCCAAGCTTCCATATAATTTTGTCATGATAAACCTCTAGTTTTTATTTTCTCTATTATAGCATATTTCATGAAGGAAAAGTTGCTCAATATTTTAGTTTTTCCTCTGTAAATTTTAAGATTCAATCAAAAACGAACAAACATGACATTTGTTCGTTTTTTGATCTATTAAATCGAAAGTAGTGTACTCAATGAAAATCAAAGAACAAACTAGGAATCGAGCTGCAGGCAGTACTTGAGTACGGCAAAGCGAGTATGACGCAGTTTGAATTTGATTTTCGAAGAGTATTAAGCTTTAACTTCGATGATTGCATCCCCCTTAGCAACTGATCCAGAAGCAACTGGATTTACTGAAGCAAAGTCCGCAGTGTTTGTCACGATAACCATTGTTGTATTATCAAGACCTGCAGCAGCAATCTTAGCTGAGTCAAATGTTCCAAGAACATCTCCAGCTTTAACCTTGTCACCTTGAGCAACTTTATGGTCAAATCCTTCACCGTTCATTGAAACAGTGTCGATACCCACGTGAATCAAGATTTCTGCTCCATTTGCAGTTTTCAAACCATAAGCATGTCCTGTTGGGAAGACGATTGTCACTTCAGCATCAGCTGGTGCGTAAACAACATCTTGACTAGGTTTTACAGCGATACCTTGTCCCATAGCTCCACTTGAGAAGACTGGGTCATTCACGTCTGAAAGGGCAACTACGTCACCAACGATTGGTGTTTGGATGACACCTTCGCTAGGTGCAACAACAGTACCAGTTACTGCTTCGTCAGCCAAACGTTCAGTTGTAGCTTCTGAAGCCACTTCTGCTTCATCTTCATAACCAAACATGTAAGTAAGAGCAAAACCAAGAGCGAATGATACAGCTACCATAAGAAGGTATTGTGGAAGTTGTCCGTTACCAATGTAAAGCATTGTACCAGGGATGATTGTGATACCATTACCAGTACCAGCAAGACCAAGGATTGAAGCAAGTCCACCACCGACTGCACCAGCGATCAATGAAAGGAAGAATGGTTTACGGAAACGCAAGTTAACCCCGAAGATAGCAGGCTCAGTAATACCTAGGAAGGCAGAAAGAGCAGCTGGGAAAGCAAGTGTTTTAAGTTTAGGATTTTTAGTTTTCACACCAACGGCTACTGTTGCAGCACCTTGAGCAGTCATGGCAGCTGTGATGATAGCGTTAAATGGGTTAGCATGGTCAGCAGCAAGCAATTGAACTTCAAGCAAGTTGAAGATGTGGTGAACACCTGATACGACGATTAATTGGTGAACTCCACCAATCAAGAAACCACCAAGTCCGAATGGCAAGTTAAGAATAGCTTTTGTTCCAATAAGGATATAGCTTTCAACAACGTGGAATACTGGTCCGATAACAAACAATCCAAGGATTGACATTACAAGGAGTGTTACGAACGGTGTTACCAAGAGGTCAAGTACATCTGGAACAACTTTACGAACAGCTTTTTCAAATTTAGCTCCGACAACCCCGATAATGAAGGCTGGAAGAACTGAACCTTGCAAACCTACAACTGGGATAAATCCGAAGAAGTTCATAGCAGTTACTTCACCACCAGAAGCAACAGCCCAGGCATTTGGAAGTGAACCAGATACGAGCATCATACCAAGAACGATACCAACGGCTGGGTTACCACCAAATACACGGAAGGTTGACCAAACAACCAAACCTGGCAAGATAATGAAGGCTGTGTCAGTCAAGATTTGAGTGTAAGTTGTCACATCCTCTGGAAGTGTCATTCCAAGAGCATTCAAGAGTCCACGAACACCCATGAAGAGACCAGTTGCTACGATAACTGGAATGATTGGAACGAAGACGTCACCGAAAGTACGGATGGCACGCTGGAACCAATTTCCTTGTTTAGCAGCTTCTGCTTTCATCTCAGCTTTAGTAGAAGTTGGTAAGCCAAGAGCTACGACTTCATCGTACATCTTGTTTACTGTACCAGTACCAAAGATGATTTGGTATTGACCTGAGTTAAAGAAAGCTCCTTGAACTTTTTCCAAGCTCTCGATAGCATCTTTGTTAATTTTCGCTTCATCTTTAACCATGACGCGAAGACGAGTCGCACAGTGAGCTACACTATTAACGTTCTCACGTCCACCTAAGGCTTCGATGACTTTTTTTGCAATTTCTGTATTCGTCATTTGCAAAAATCTCCTTATAAAAAATTTGTAAAATGTTTGAAAGCGATTTTATCCGCCCTACGAATATTATTCTATCACGTTTAAAAAATATGTCAAGCGTTTTGCAGAAAAAATTTTGCTAATTTTTATTTTTTGATTGTTTTTGCTATTTTTTTCATCAATACAGCAATAAATACCCTATAAACTCAAGGTTTTTACTTTTAAATTTTCAAAAACTTTCATATTTTCATTATTTTTCATAAAATAGTGCTTCTACATTCTGTCAAACGTTTGATATTTTTTTCGTTAATTTAGTGTAAAAGACTTGCTTTTTTATAAGGAAACGTTTACTATAAAGATAGTAGAATTTTATGGAGGAAATAGAAATGAAATGGACTACTGAACGTCGTTACAGACGTTACGAAGATTGGACACAAGAAGAAAGAAAAGAAATCCAAGAAAAGATGGCGCAATCCCCATGGCATGTCAGCTATCACATTGAACCAAAGGAAGGACTCCTTAACGACCCGAACGGTTTTTCTTATTTTGATGGTAAGTGGATTGTCTTTTACCAAAACTTCCCCTTTGGAGCAGCCCACGGCTTGAAATCTTGGGTTCAACTTGAGAGTGACGATTTGGTGCACTTTACTGAAACAGGTGTAAAAATCTTACCTGATACTCCACTGGATAGCCACGGCGCTTACTCAGGATCTGCTATGCAGTTTGGTGATCAATTGTTCCTATTCTATACAGGAAATGTCCGTGATGAAAATTGGGTTCGCCACCCTTATCAGATTGGTGCCTTGATGGATAAGGATGGAAGTATTAAAAAGATTGATAAGCTCTTGATTGATCAACCAGCTGATGCTACCGACCACTTCCGCGATCCACAGATTTTCAACTTTAAAGGACAATACTACGCTATCGTTGGTGGTCAAGACTTGGAGAAAAAAGGTTTTGTCCGTCTCTACAAAGCGGTCGATAACGATTATACAAACTGGCAAGAAGTTGGTGATTTGGATTTCAACAATGACCGTACTGCCTATATGATGGAGTGCCCGAACCTCGTCTTTGTTGGAGAACAGCCTGTCCTTCTCTACTGTCCACAAGGTTTGGACAAAAAGGTCCTTGACTATGACAATATCTATCCAAATATGTATAAAATCGGTGCTTCCTTCGATCCTGAAAATGCTCGTTTGGTAGATGTGTCTGAACTACACAATCTAGACTATGGTTTCGAAGCATATGCTACTCAGGCCTTCAATGCTCCTGATGGACGTGCCTTGGCAGTTAGCTGGCTTGGTTTACCAGATGTTTCTTATCCATCTGATCGCTTTGATCACCAAGGAACTTTCTCTTTGGTAAAAGAATTAACCATTAAAGATGGCAAACTCTATCAGTATCCTGTAGCAGCCATCAAAGACCTCCGTGCTTCAAAAGAGGAATTTTCAAATCGTTCTGAAACCAAAAACACCTACGAGCTCGAGCTTAACTTAGCAGCTAATAGTCAAAGTGAAATCGTTCTTCTTGCTGATAAAGATGGCAAGGGACTCTCTATCAATTTTGACCTTGTCAATGGTCAAGTTACTGTTGACCGCAGTCAAGCAGGTGAGCAATATGCTCAAGAATTTGGAACTACTCGCTCATGTTCAATCGACAACCAAGCTACTACTGTAAATATCTTCATCGATAATTCAGTCTTTGAAATTTTCATCAATAAAGGAGAAAAAGTATTTTCTGGTCGTGTCT
>ERZ773069.391-NODE-391-length-29990-cov-18.414364_pt1 | contig 29990 bp, 20 predicted proteins | sample MGYA00580619_ERZ773069 | MGnify/ENA primary metagenome ERZ773069 (study PRJEB29015, sample SAMEA2738007) | human oral metagenome | biome: human oral; feature: human-associated habitat; material: dental | place: China | collected 2108 ...
TGTTCCGCTATGCGAGCGCGAGCTGGCTTGAGGATCAGGATTTTTGGCGGTTCTCGGGGATCTATCGGGATGTTTTGCTCTACACAAAGCCGCAGCACCACATCGAGGATATTTCTGTTCGTGCCGTGCCGCTTGAACGGGATGGATATACGGATGGGCAGCTTGATGTGCACCTTACGTTTGGCGATGCGGCCGAGAAGCACGTCGAGATCCTGCTCTGTGATGAGGACGGGGACTGTATATGGAGAGATGAGGCGAACATCTCCGCAAAGACGCATACGTTTTCGGGCGAGGCTGCCTGTGTGCTCCTGTGGAGCGCTGAATGTCCGTGGCTCTATCATCTTCTGATTCGTGTGCGCGATGCGGCGGATGTTTTGCAGGAGGTCGTGCGCGTACGCGTTGGCTTCCGTGAGTTCTGTCTGCGGGACGGACTGATGCAGATCAACGGCAAGCGCATTGTGTTCAAAGGGGTGAACCGCCACGAGTTCGACTGCGATCACGGGCGGGCGATGGATCCCGCACTTTTCGAGCAGGATATCATTGCACTAAAACGTGCGAATGTCAACGCGATCCGCACATCACATTACCCGAACAGCAGCCGTCTCTATGAGCTGTGCGATATTTACGGACTCTATGTGATCGACGAGACGAATCTCGAGACGCACGGCTCGTGGATGAAGAACGGCGCGTGTGCGAAGGATGAGGATACCGTGCCCGGCGATCATGCGGCGTGGCTGCCCGCCGTGCTCGACCGCGCACAGTCGATGTACGAGCGGGACAAGAACCATCCGTGCATCCTCATCTGGTCGTGCGGAAACGAGTCCTGCGGCGGGCGCGACATCTACGAGATGAGTGAATACTTCCGCCGCGTTGATCCGACGCGCCTCGTCCACTACGAGGGGATTTTCTGGGATCGCAGTTATCCCGCGACGAGCGATATGGAAAGCCGGATGTATACGAAGGCGGCGGACATCGAGGCGTTCCTTAAGGAGCACAGGGACAAGCCCTTTATCTGCTGTGAGTATACGCACGCAATGGGCAACAGCTGCGGCGGTATGCACAAGTACACGGAGCTGACGGAGCGCGAGCCACTCTATCAGGGCGGCTTTATCTGGGATTTCGGAGATCAGGCAATTCGTCGGCGCGGGCGCTACGGTGAGGATGTATTTCTCTATGGCGGCGACTTCGGTGATCGTCCGTCGGATTACAACTTCAGCGGTAACGGTATTTTCTTTGCCGATCGTCGTCCGACGGCAAAGCTGCAGGATGTGAAGTTCAACTATCAAAATTTCACGCTGCGCCCTTCGTGGAATGGTGTGGAGATCGAGAACAAGAGCCTCTTTACAAATGCGGACTGCTATGTGCTGCAGCTTGTTCTTGCCGTGGACGGACAGACAGTCTGGCAGCGGCGTATGCCGGCACCCTCCGTACCGCCGGGAGAAACGCGCTGTTTGCCCTGCGCCGTACCCGCATTCGGCAGCGGGGAACACGTCCTGACAGCGTCTCTCGTGCTTGCACGGGAGGAGCGTTGGGCAAACGTGGGGCATGAGGTCGCATTCGGTCAGACGATTCTGCCGGCATGGACGGGTGACGCACTGCAGATCCGCGATGTCGTTGCGGCGTGTCCTTCCGCACCCGTTTATGCACCGCTCGCGGAGAACGGAAGTCTGCGCGTGGTGCAGGGGGACATCAATCTCGGCGTGCAGGGGGCGGGCTTCTCCCTTATGTTCTCGAGTGCGCAGGGCAATCTCGTCTCCTATCGTTATGGCGGTCGGGAGCTGATCGAGGAACTGCCGCAGCCGTCGTTCTGGCGTGCGCCTGTTGACAACGACTACGGCAGCGGCCGCATGGCGGACTGTGCGCAGTGGAAGCTTGCGAGCCTCTATCGCCGCTGTACGCGGATTGAGTACAGCGTGGATGATGCTGCGTTTACGGTGGTGGACGGATTCTTCGGCAGACAGGAGGAACGCCGCGCACAGAGCATTACGGTACGCTTTACCTATGCGCTCACAGCGTCGCCCGCAGCAACCTGCACCGTCACCTATACGGTGGATGCGACGGGGGCGCTCCGCGTTGCACTCGACTATGAGGCGGCAGAGGGGCTGCCCGAGATGCCGGACTTTGCGATGCTCTTTACGCTCTCTGCGGACTATGACCGCATCCGCTTCTACGGTTACGGGCCGAAGGAGAACTATATTGACCGCTGCGAGGGTGCGCGGCTCGGTATCTATGAGAGTACGACGGCAGACGAGGTTGAGCCGTATCTGCGTCCGCAGGAGACGGGCAATCACTGTGGTATGCGCTGGATCGAGGTCACGGACCGCAGCGGGCACGGCATTCGCCTTGCGGGCGATGTGCCGTTCGAGGCGTCGGCACTGCCGTACAGCCCGCATGAGCTTGAGAATGCGCGCCATGCATACGATCTGCCGCGCCCGCAGCACACGTATCTGCGTGCGTCGGCAGGGATGTGCGGCGTGGGCGGCGACGACTCATGGGGCGCACCCGTGCTTGCGGAGTATACCTATCCGAATGGGAAGAGAAGCCTCTCGTTCACGATGAAGGGGATTTGACTGTGGATCACAAATATTTGCACATGATTGGATGCGCGGCAAGCATCATGTCGATTCTCATGTATCTCGCATATCTTCCGCAGCTTCTGGACAACATAGCGGGGCAGAAAGCGAATTTTCTTCAGCCGCTCGTCGCTGCCGTCAATGCGATGCTTTGGCTCTCCTATGGTGCGTTTCGCCGACCGAAGCCGGATTGGCCTCTTGTTGCGGCGAATGTTCCCGGCGTGATTCTCGGAACATTGACGGCGGGGGCATCCGTCTTTTGCTGAACCTATGGAATCACTGATAAATTCAGCCACCCATCTTCACGCATCTGCACTGTCCTCTCGTCGTCGACAAATCCTCGACGTAGCACCGCTACGCCTGCGGTTTGTCTCCTTGCTGAGCCGTCCAAGAGCCAAGTCCGAAGGACGCAGGCGATTGGGCAACGGCTCGTATGCGAAAACGTCCCAAGAATGCAAGCGCGAAGCGCGTCGCATGATTGGCTGACGTTGACCGCTATAGAACCAGCGCATCTGCGCAAATCTGGGCGACTTCATTTTATCAGCGTTTCCCTATGAAAATTTCACAAAAACGCTTGCGTTTCTTTATGAAAGAGGATAGAATAGGAAACGGGAAAAGAAAACGTTTACTTTCACTTAACTACAATTTTGATGCTTACCCAAAGATGAACGGAGGATGCAGACGATGGCGATATTGGACGAGATGAACGAAGTGTTTCGCGAGAAGTTCGGCGCGGCGGACACACACGCATATTTCTCACCGGGGCGCGTGAATCTCATCGGCGAGCATACGGACTACAACGGCGGACATGTCTTCCCGTGCGCGATCTCGCTCGGTACGTATGCGCTCGTTGCACCGCGCACGGACGGCGTGTCGCGGCTCTACTCGATGAATTTGCCGGAGCAGGGCGTGGTGGAGTTCCCCATGCACGGCGCGGTGAAGACGGATGCCTATGGCTGGGCGAACTACCCCATCGGTGTTGTGCGCATGATGGAGGATGCGGGACACGCAGCGGCGCACGGCTTTGACATTCTGTTCTACGGCAATCTCCCGAACGGTGCGGGACTCTCCTCCTCGGCATCCATCGAGGTGCTGATGGCGGTTATCCTGAACGACGAACTCGGGCTTGGCATCGACATGGTGGAACTCGTGAAGCTCGCACAGAAGGCGGAGAATATCTTTGTCGGCATGAACTGTGGCATCATGGATCAGTTCGCCGTTGGAATGGGGAAGAAGGACTGTGCAATCCTGCTCGACTGCAATACGCTTGCGTACCGCTACAGCAAGCTCGACCTCAAGGGGTGCAGTATCGTCATCACGAACACGAACAAGGCGCACAGCCTCGTCACGTCCGCGTATAACGAGCGTCGGATGCAGAGCGAGGCGGCACTCAAGGCTCTGCAAAAGGTCAAGGCGATCAAGTCCCTCGGCGAACTGACAAACGCGGAGTTTGATGAGAACGCCGCCGTAATCGAGGATGAGGTTGAGCGCAGACGCGCACGCCATGCGGTCTACGAGAACCGCCGCACGCTCGAAGCGGTGGAGGCACTCGAGAAGAACGATGTGAAGCGTTTCGGTGCATTGATGAACGACTCCCACGTCTCCCTGCGCGATGACTATGAGGTGACGGGGCCGGAGCTGGATACGCTCGCGGAACTTGCGTGGCAGCAGGAGGGCGTGCTCGGTTCGCGCATGACGGGCGGCGGCTTTGCAGGCTGCACGGTCAGCATTGTGCGCGACGAGGCAATCCCCGCATTCGAGAAGAATGTTGCAGAGGCGTATACGGCGAAGATCGGCTATGCACCGAGCTTCTATGTGGCGAATATTGCGGACGGCGCACGCCGCCTGTAAGGTGAAAGGAGCATACTCATGGCTATCTTGGTTTGCGGCGGTGCGGGCTACATCGGCTCCCATGCGGTGCACGCGCTCGTCGAAAAGGGCGAGCAGGTCGTCATTGTCGATAATCTGCAGACGGGGCATCGCGGCGCACTGAACCCTGCGGCGAAATTTTACGAGGGCGATATTCGCGATGCCTCCGTGCTCGACAAGATTTTCACGGAGAATAAGATCGAGGCGGTCATTCACTTCGCGGCAAATTCGCTTGTCGGCGAGAGCATGGAAAAGCCGCTGCTCTACTTCAACAACAACGTCTACGGGATGCAGGTACTCCTTGAGGCGATGGTGCGGCACGGCGTGGACAAGATTGTCTTCTCCTCGACGGCGGCGACCTACGGCGAGCCGAAGCGCGTGCCGATCCACGAGGACGACGAGACGTGCCCGACGAATACCTACGGCGAGACGAAACTCACGATGGAGAAGATGATGAAGTGGGTGAGCCGCGCGAACGGCGTGCGCTATGTTTCTCTGCGCTATTTCAACGCGGCGGGCGCACTGCCCGATGGCTCGATCGGTGAGGATCACAAAACGGAGACGCATCTGATACCGCTCATCCTGCAAGTGCCGACGGGCAGGCGCGACCATATCACGGTGTTCGGCGACGACTATCCGACACCGGACGGGACGTGTCTGCGCGACTACATCCATGTGGTCGATCTCGCGGATGCGCATGTGCTTGCGCTCGAATACCTCAGAAAGGGCGGCGCGAGCGACATCTTCAACCTTGGCAATGGGCAGGGGTTCTCGGTGAAGGAGATGATTGCGGCGGCGGAAAAGGCAACGGGACGCTCCATCAAGGTGGAGATCGGCGCACGCCGCGCGGGCGATCCTGCACAGCTCATTGCGTCGAGCGAGAAAGCGCGTACCGTGCTCGGGTGGAAGCCGCAGTTCACGGATGTGGAGCAGGTCATCGGGACGGCGTGGAAATGGCATGAGAGCCATCCGCACGGGTATGAGGACTAGGACGGGAGGATGTATCATGTGTGACATTCAGCATGAAATCAGTCGCCTCCTGCACTTTGCCCGTCAGAAGGAGCTAATTGCACCCGAGGACGAGGTCTATGCGGCGAACCGCCTCCTTGATGTGCTGCACGTCGAGGACTATGTGCCCGAAGAGGTCGATGAAACGCTTGAAACAGCAGCACCTATTCTGGAGTGTATGCTCGACTACGCTGCGGAGAAGGGGCTGATCGAAGGCACGACGGACGAGCGCGACCTCTTCGACACGCGCATCATGGACTGTGTGATGCCGCGCCCATCCGAGGTTGTGCGTGCGTTCCGCGCATACTATGAAGAATCGCCGCGCGAGGCAACGGACTACTACTATGCGCTGAGCATCGCCTCGAACTACATCCGCAAGGCGCGCATCGACAAGAATATCGCGTGGAAAACGGCGACGGAGTTCGGGGATCTCGACGTGACGATCAACCTCTCGAAGCCGGAGAAGGATCCGCGTGATATCGCCAAGGCGAAGCTCGCGAAGGCGGCAGGTTACCCGAAGTGTCTTCTTTGCCGCGAGAACGAGGGCTATGCGGGGCGTGTGAACCACCCCGCACGCGAGACGCATCGTCTCATTCCTCTGGATCTTGCGGGTCATCCGTGGTTTTTGCAGTATTCCCCCTATACCTACTACAACGAGCACTGCATCGTGCTGAACAGCGATCATGTGCCGATGGTGATATCGCGCGAGACGTTCGAGAATCTTACGGCATTTCTTGCGGTCTTCCCGCACTATTTCGCGGGGTCAAATGCCGATCTGCCGATTGTGGGCGGCTCGATTCTCTCGCATGACCACTATCAGGGCGGGCGTTATACATTTGCGATGGAGCGCGCGGCGGTGGAGCAGGAATATCGCTTTGCGAACTATCCGCAGGTGCGTGCGGGGCGTGTGAAGTGGCCGATGTCGACGCTGCGGCTCACGTCCTCCGACAAGGGGGCACTTATTGATCTCGCGACGGCAATTCTCGCGGCATGGCGCACATACAGCGATGCCTCCGCGGACATTCTTGCGGAGACGGATGCGCCGCACAATACGATCACCCCGATCGCGCGGCGGCGCGGTGCGGACTATGAGTTCGATCTCGTGTTCCGCAACAACCGCACGACGGCGGAGCATCCGCTCGGGCTGTTCCACCCGCACGCGGAGGTGCACCACATCAAGAAGGAGAACATCGGCCTGATCGAAGTGCTGGGGCTGGCGATCCTGCCCGCGCGTCTCAAATCGGAGATGGAGCAGATCCGTGCGGAGCTGCTGCGGGGAGCGGCGGACATCGCGGGAATCGCGGACATCGAAAAGCATGCGGACTGGTATCGCTCGGTACGTGCGGCGCATACGACGGTCACGGAGGGAAATGTCGATGGGATTCTGCGCGACGAGATCGGAAAGGTGTTCCTGGAGGTGCTCACGCACGCGGGTGTGTTCAAGCGTGACGCGGCAGGGATGGCGGCGTTCGACCGCTGGATTGAAAGCATAGCGGGCGTATAACAGGGAGAAGATAGAATGAAAGCGACGATCGTTGATGTGGCGAAGGAGTCGGGGGTGTCTGTGGCGACGGTTTCGCGCGTCGTGAACGGGAACTATCCCGTGCGTGAAAAGACGCGGCTCAAGGTGGAGAACGCCATCAAGAAACTGGAGTATCTGCCGAATCTGCAGGCACGCGAGCTGAACACGCAGCGTTCTTCGAGCATCGGCGTCGTCGTACCGAGTTTTGACAATATGTTCTTTGCCCAGGTGCTCGACGGCATCGAGGAGCATCTGCGGCAGAGCTCGTACTCTCTGCTCCTCGCGTGTGCGCAGAACGATGCGGCACGCGAGGAGGAGTGTGTGCGGGACTTCATCACACGCAATGTTTCGGGCGTTATCGTCGTCAGTCCGAATACGGAGACGGCAGTCTCGGAGTTCTACGAGAATACGGCGGCGCGTCTGCCTCTGGTCTTTGTCAACAGCGCGCGCGAGCTTGCGGGCATCTCGTATGTGACGAGCGATCAGCGCGGCGGGGCGCGTGCGGCACTCGAGCATCTCTTTCACTACGGGCACGAGCGCATCCTCTTTGTGCAGGGCGAGAACAGTGATTCCTACCGCATCAAGGAGAAGGTCTACCGCGAGATCATGCGGGAGCGCGGGGCGTTTCATCCGGAGGACATTGTAAACGTCGGCGAGGGCAATCGTATCGAGACGGTGGAAAATACCATGTTCATTCTCATGGATATGATGCTCGACCTAGAACCGACGGCGATCTTCTGCTGCAACGATCTCATGGCGATGGGGGCGGTCAACGCCTGTCAGCGCATGGGGCGACGCGTGCCGCAGGACATCTCGGTGATCGGCTACGACAACACGGCACTCAGCCAGTATACCGCGCCGAAGCTCACAACCATCGACCAGAATATGGGCGATCTCGGGCGGGAGGCGGCACGTCTCATGCTGAAGCAGATCGAGGAGAACGTGACGGAGAATGTCGTGCTTGCCAATACCGTGGTTGAGCGTGAGACGACGGGCTTCCGCGTGGAGTAAAACGAACAACCAATCGAAGGGGGATATAAATGAATATCGTATATCATGAGCGGGGCAAGGTCTTTCATCTCTTCAACGATTCCATCAGCTACATCCTTATGGTACTGCCCCACGGCGGGCTCGGATCGCTCTACTACGGAAAGGCACTCCGTGACCGTGCGGGCTTTGAGCACCTATTTGAGCGCGTCCATCGCGGGATGTCGGCGTGCGTCTTTGCGGACTGCCGCGACTACTCTCTGGATGCGATTCGGCAGGAGCTGCCGACCTACGGCTCGTCGGACTTCCGTCGTCCTGCGCTGAACGTATTACAGGAGAACGGCAGCCGCATCCTTGATATGCAGTACACAGCGCATCGTATCGTGGATGGCAAGCCGAAGCTCGCGGGTCTGCCCGCGACCTACGTGGAGTCGGAGGATGAGGCAAAGACCCTCATCGTTGAGGTGAAGGATGCGGTCACGGGGCTGCGCGCGGAACTCCTCTATACAATTTTTGCCGAGGGCGGTGCGATTGCGCGCAGTGTGCGCTATTGCAACGACGGCAAGGAAGTGCTGCACCTGCAGAAGGTCATGAGCATGTCGCTTGACCTGCCCGATACGGAATACGACTGGATGGAGCTGACGGGGGCGTGGACGCGTGAGCGTCACGTCGAGATCCGTCCGCTTGCAACGGGCATCACGGCAATTGGCAGCCGCCGCGGGCACTCCTCGGGGCAGTACAATCCGTTTGCGGCACTCCTGCGGCAGGGAACGACAGAAACGCAGGGCGAGGTGCTCGCCATGAGCCTCGTCTACAGCGGTAATTTTGAGATGCTCGCAGAGGTCGATAACCACGGTGTCACGCGTTTGCAAGCGGGGATTCACAGCACGGATTTCGATTGGAAACTTGAACCTGGCGCGGAGTTCCAGACACCCGAGGCGGTGCTCGTCTGGTCGGATGCGGGACTCAACGACATGAGTCAGACCTATCATCGTCTTTATCAAAAGCGTCTTGTGCGTGGGCAGTGGCGCGAGAAGGTGCGTCCCATCCTCATCAACAACTGGGAAGCGACGTATTTCGACTTTACGGAGGAGAAGCTACTCACGATCGCGGACAAGGCGGCGGAGTGCGGCATCGAACTCTTCGTGCTCGACGACGGCTGGTTCGGCGCACGCACGTCCGACTATGCGGGACTTGGGGACTGGACGGTCAATCGCGACCGCCTGCCGAACGGCATTGACGGTCTCGCGGAGAAGATCGAGGCGCGCGGCATGAAGTTCGGCATCTGGGTTGAGCTCGAGATGGTCAACGAGGACTCCGACCTCTATCGTGCGCATCCGGATTGGGTGCTTTCCGTGCCGGGACGGCGCAAGTCGCTCGGGCGCTCGCAGTGTGTGCTCGACTTCTCGCGCAGGGAGGTCGTGGACAATATCTATGGGCAGATGGAGGCGATTCTCGCGAGCGGCAAGGTCTCCTATGTGAAATGGGATATGAACCGCAGCATCACGGAGTGCTGGTCGCACGCGCTGCCCGCCGACCAGCAGGGCGAGGTGTTCCATCGCTACATCCTCGGACTTTATGATCTCTACGAGCGGTTGACATCGAACTTCCCCCATGTGCTCTTTGAGTCCTGCGCCTCGGGCGGCAACCGCTTCGATCCCGGCATGCTCTACTATGCGCCGCAGACGTGGGCGAGTGACAACTCCGATGCCGTTGAGCGGCAGAAGATCCAGTACGGAACATCCATGTGCTACCCCGTGAGCAGCATGGGCAGCCATGTCTCCGTTGTCCCGAACCATCAGGTCAACCGCATGACTCCGCTCCATACGCGTGCGAATACGGCGTATTTCGGCACATTTGGCTATGAGCTGGATCTCAACAAGCTGACTGCGGAGGAGATCGCCGAGGTCAAGGAGCAGGTCGTCTTTATGAAGGAGTACCGTGAGATCCTCCAGTTCGGCACATTCTACCGTCTGCAAAGTCCCTTTGAGGGAAATGTAACGGTGTGGATGAGCGTGAGCGCGGATAAAAAGACGGCGATCGTCGGTTGGTACCGCACGCTGAACCGCGTGAACTACCGTTTCGAGCGTGTACGTCTTGCGGGGCTCCTGCCGGATGTGCTCTACGAGAACAGCCGCAGCGGTGCATGCTGCTACGGTGATGAGCTGATGAACTACGGACTCATCACGACGGACGGTACGGCGGGTGAGCCGAATGCAGAGAACGGACTGACCACAGATTTTGACTCGCGCATCTACGTGCTGAAGGCAGTCGAATAGTTTTTCATAGCGGGACGGGTATCTTGCGTGGATACCCGTTTTTGTGTACGCGTATTCACGCAGAAACAATCATTGCATATTTGATTAAGTTTCGATAAAATAGAGGACGGGAAACAGCGTTTGAGAAGGAGGATTTCCATGGCAGTCAAACGAATCTTTGTGGAGAAGCGGCAGGGGTTTTTTGATGTTCCTGCGCAGCGGCTCTGCAGTGATCTGGTGGAAACATTTCGTCTGACGGATCTGCGTGCGGTGCGCATCATCACGCGCTACGACATAGAGGGGCTGAGTGACGAAGAGTTTGCCAAGGTGCGGAACATTGTCTTTGCAGACCCGCCGGTCGATACCGTCTATGAGGACGCGCTGCCGGTCTTTTCAGACGCGCGCATATTTGCGGTCGAGCCGCTGCCGGGGCAGTTTGACCCGACGGCAGCGGCGGCGGCGGAGTGCGTGCAGCTCGTGACGCAGGGGGAGCGCCCCGATGTGCGTACGGCGCGCGTGATTGTACTGATCGGAAAGCTCGATGATCGTGTCTATGAGAAGATCAAAGCCTATCTGATCAATAAGGTGGAGAGCCGCGAGGCTTCGCTTGCCACGCCTGCGACACTTGAGACGCGCATTGTGCTGCCGATGGACGTGGAGGTTCTCACGCAGTTCAATCAGCTCTCGCGCAGTGAGCTCGAACGCTTTCACAAGGAGCACGGCTTTGCGATGAGCGAGGAAGATCTCGCATTTGTGCAGCAGTATTTCCGCGATACGGAGCACCGTGCCCCGACGATCACGGAGCTGCGTGTCATCGACACCTACTGGTCGGATCACTGCCGTCACACGACGTTTACCACGGCAATCGACGCCGTGAATATCGAAAACGGCTTCTTTTCCATGCCGATTTTTGAGACCTATCAGACCTACATGGATGACCGCAAGCTGCTCTATAGGGACGGCAAGCAACGCGATGTGACACTGATGGACATCGCTGTCATCGGCATGAAGGCGCTGCGTGCGGAGGGAAAGCTCGACGATCTCGACGAATCTGAGGAGATCAATGCGTGCAGCATCCGCATCACGGTGGATGTGAACGGGCAGGATGAGGACTGGCTCCTCATGTTCAAGAACGAGACCCACAACCATCCGACGGAGATCGAGCCGTTCGGCGGCGCGGCGACCTGCCTCGGCGGCGCGATCCGCGACCCGCTCTCGGGTCGTTCCTACGTTTATCAGGCGATGCGCGTGACGGGCGCCTATGACCCGCGTGTACCGATCGAGGATACGCTGGCGGGCAAGCTCCCCCAGAAGAAGATCACGCTCGGTGCGGCGGAGGGTTACAGCTCTTACGGCAACCAGATCGGGCTTGCGACGGGGCAGGTGCGCGAGATCTATCATAAGGGCTATCTCGCAAAGCGCATGGAGATTGGCGCGGTCATCGGCGCGGCGCCCGCGGCTCAGGTCGTGCGCGAGCGCCCTGTGCCGGGAGATGTCATCGTCCTTCTCGGCGGACGCACGGGGCGTGATGGCATTGGCGGTGCGACGGGCTCCTCCAAGCAGCATACGGAGTCGTCGCTTACGACTTCGGGTGCCGAGGTGCAGAAGGGCAACCCGCCGACGGAGCGCAAGATTCAGCGACTCTTCCGCAGCCCCGAAGTCAGCCGCATGATCAAGCGCTGCAATGACTTTGGTGCGGGTGGTGTTGCCGTTGCGATTGGCGAGCTTGCGGACGGCCTGACGATCAATCTCGATGCCGTCCCGAAGAAATACGAGGGGCTCGACGGCACGGAGCTTGCAATCTCCGAGTCGCAGGAGCGCATGGCGGTCGTGCTTGCGCCCGAGGATGTCTCCGCATTTCTGCGTCATGCGGATGCGGAAAATCTCGAGGCAACGGAGGTCGCGGTCGTGACCGCAGAGCCGCTCCTCGTCATGAAGTGGCGCGACAAGGAGATCGTACGAATCGCACGTAGTTTCCTCGTGACAAACGGCGTGCGGCAGCACGTCCGCATCGTGGTCGATTCGCCGAATGAGAAGGCGCCCTATCTGCAGCAGGTACCTCCGCAGGTAAAACAGGTCGGACGTGCGCTCGAGGATATGTGGCTCGCGAATCTGCGCGATCTCAACGTGTGCAGTCAGAAAGGGCTAGGGGAGCGGTTCGATGCGACCGTTGGCGCTGCATCGGTTCTCATGCCGTTCGGTGGGAAATTCCAGCTGACGCCTTCGGAGGCAATGGTTGCAAAGCTTCCTGTGCGCCATGGGACGACGAATACGGCGTCTGCAATGGCGTTCGGCTTCGACCCCGATCTCTCGACGTGGAGCCCGTTCCACGGTGCCGTCTACGCCATTGTCGAGGCGGTGGCGAAGATCGTCGCCACAGGCGGCAGGGCAGACCGCGTGCGCCTGACCCTGCAGGAGTATTTCGAGCGGCTCGGCACGGATCCGAAGAAGTGGGGCAAGCCGTTTGCAGCGCTCCTCGGCGCACTGCGCGCGCAGCATGAGATGGGGATTCCCGCGATCGGCGGCAAGGACTCCATGTCGGGGACGTTTGAGAATCTGAACGTCCCGCCGACCCTCGTCGCGTTTGCTGTGACGACCATGCCTGCGAACGAGGCTCTCTCGCCCGAGTTCAAGTATCCCGGCAATACCGTCGTCATGGTTCCCGTTCCGCATGATGCGCAGGATCTGCCCGTGTTCTCGCGTCTCAATACGAACTTTGCAAAGATCCACCAGCTGATAGCGGATAAGAAGGCGTTCTCTGCGATGAGCGTCGGGTGCGGCGGCATTGCGGCGGCGATTTCAAAGATGTGTCTGGGAAACAATCTGGGCTTTAAATTCACGTCCTTCATCCCGCAGGACGACCTCTTCAAGCCACTCTACGGGACAATCCTGCTCGAGGTCTCGCCCTCGTTTGACATCGCGGCGAACCTTGCGGGCACGGGTGCCGTCGAGATCGGCAAGACGCGCGATGTGCCGAGCATCATCACGGATCTTGACACGATCGTGCTCTCCGATGTCAAGGATGCGTTTACGGAACCCCTTGAGAAGATCTTCCCGACGACCGTGCCGCAGATCGTGCGGCAGATCGACCGTCCGACGTATGCGCCCTATACGAAGGGGAAGATCGTCGGCAGCTCCGTGAAGATCGCGCGGCCGCGCGTGTGCATTCCCGTCTTCCCAGGGACGAACTGCGAGTACGATTCCGCGCGCGCATGGGAGCGCGTGGGGGCAATTCCCGAGATCTTCGTCGTGCGCAATCTGACGCCCCGAGCGGTGGAGGAGACTGTCGCGGCGCTGGCAGCAACGCTTCAAAAGTCACAGGTTCTCATGCTGCCGGGTGGATTCAGCGGCGGGGACGAGCCGGACGGCACGGGGAAATTCATTGCGGCGATGTTCCGCGCCCCCGCGCTTGCCGAGGCGGTGCAGCGTCTCCTGCGCGATCAGGACGGCCTCATCCTCGGCATCTGCAACGGCTTCCAAGCGCTGCTGAAGCTCGGGCTGCTGCCGTATGGCAAGATTACCGATCTGGACGACAGCTCGCCGACGCTGACGTACAACAACATCGGACGTCACGTCTCGCAGACCGTGCGCGTGCGCGTTGCGTCGAATCTCTCGCCGTGGCTCTCGGGCGTGAACGTCGGGGATACGCATACGATTGCCGTGTCGCACGGCGAGGGGCGGTTCTACGCCGACGCGAAGACGGTTGCGAATATGCGCATACGCGGGCAGATTGCGACCCAGTACGTGAATGAGAAGGGCGAGCCGACGCTCGACCAGCCGTACAATCCGAACGGCTCCGTGAACGCCATCGAGGGCATCACGAGCCCCGACGGGCGCATCTACGGGCGCATGGCGCACGCAGAGCGCATCGGCGAGAACATCAGCAAGAACGTGCCTGGCGAGATGAATCAGATGATTTTCGAGTCCGGCGTGTCCTACTTTATCCGATAACTCTATAGGAAAAGACCGTTGGATAGGCAGACAGCCTGACCAACGGTCTTTTCGCGTATTTCAGATATAGTACCTCTTGCAGAGCGCTGTGTATGCCGCCGCGCCCGCGTCCGTGAGCAGGTAATAACTGCCCTCGCGTGCGAGCAGATGGCGGTCGATCAGCTCGCGGCTGACGCGGCGCACCTTGTTCTCATTCCATTTCAGATGGTTGCCGATCTCGCCTGCGTCATTCTCTGCGCTCTCCTTGCACTCGGCGGTATGTCTGCCGATATGCAGGAGGAAGAGGTCGCGCTGCATCTGCCGCACGCTCTGTAGGCGGCGGATGTAGGAGGTGACTGCGCCCTTCGGCCCTGTGAGGAGCGCGCCGAGATAGACGAGCATATTCATGACGGCGCACAGCCCCGCGATCGAGGCGTTCATATGCACGGCGAGCGCGTAGCCGACGATAGCATTCACAAGTGCGATGAGGAGGGCGAGGAGCAGCGTGTGAGACAGATGTTTCGTAAAGAGCAGTGCAGTCGCCCCGGGGGCGATAAAGAACGAGATGACGAGAATCGCACCGACTGCGTCGAATGCCGCAACCGTCGTGAGCGAGGTGAGCGACATGAAGGCGTAGAAGAGGATGCCCGTCGGTACGCCGATGATCTGCGCATACTCGCCGTCAAAGGTGGAGACCTTCAGCTCCTTGTAAAACACCGCGATAAATGCGGCGATGACGAGGAGCAGTCCGCCCATCTTAATCGAAGAGGCGGCGACCTCCACGCCGCCGATCTCCACTGTGTTCAGTCCCGCATAGATGACCTCGCCCATGAGCACCATGTCCGTGTCGAGATGGGCGTTGCCCGCATATTTGCTGATGAGGATGACGGCGAGCGCGAAGAGCAGCGGGAAGATGACGCCGATGGCATCGTCATATTTGACGAGATTCGTCTTGCCGAGGAGCTCGACGAGCGAGACGGTGATAACGCCCATGAGTGCCGCACCGAAGAGCAGCCACGGCGAGCCGAGGTCATGCGTGAGGAAGAAGGCGAGCACGATGCCGAGCAGCACCGTGTGACTGATGGCGTCCGCCATCATGGAGAGGCGGCGCAGGATCAGGAAGACACCGAGCGGTGCGCATGCAGCAGCCGTCAGGAGCAGTACGAGGAGTGCGTCATCCATTGCGTGCCCTCCGTTTCAAGACCCTGCCGAGAATCCCCTTTGTCCCGAAGAGCATGGAGAAGAACGCAATCAGGGAAGCGACGAGGATGATGCTGGGCCCCGTGGACATGCCCTGTTCGAGTGTACTGATGTACGTTCCAATGAGCGCGGAGACCGCACCGATCAGACTGCTCAGGACGAGGACGCGCGCAAAGTTGTTCGACCACTGATTTGCCGCGACACATGGAATGATGAGGAAGGAGCTGATCAGGATTGCTCCCACGGCTTTAATCCCGATACCGATGACGGCAATCGTCATGACGAGCAGCAGGATGTGCAGCAGACGGCAGGGCAGCCCGACGACCTCTGCGTACTCCGCGTCAAAGACGAAGAGTTTCAGCTCCTTGTAAAAGAGCAGGAGGAGCGTGAGGCAGACGGCGGAGACGGCAGAGATGAGGAGGACGTCGACCTCGAGCATATACGCCGCCTGTCCAAAGATGTAGGTGCCAAGACCCGCCTGTGATGCCCCTGCATAGTCGGGGTTGCCCTGGATGAAGCTCTTGAGCGCCATGCCAAGACCAAAGAAGCCCGAGAGAAAGATTGCAAGATTTGCGTCGAGTCCGAGCCTCTTATCCCTGTGCGCGAGCTGGATGAGGGCGTAGCTTGCCGCACCCGCCGCGACTGCGCCCATGAGGAGGACGATGGGGCTGCGCGTTGCAAATGCCATATAGGCGAGGATGATGCCGGGGAAGGTCGAGTGTCCAATGGCGTCGCCGATGAGGCTCTGCCCCTTGTAGACGCTGAATGCGCCGACGGGGGCAGCAGCGACGGCGAGGATGACGCTGCCGAGTGCGACAATTTGAAAGGTGTAGTTCGTCAGAATCTCCATCGCACTCACTCCCTCACGCGGTAGGCAAGCGCAAGCGCCGCCTCCTTGTCCAGCCTTGCAAGATAGTCCGAGGCCTTTACCGTCCGGTTCAGTACGACAAGATAGTCGAAGTAGGCATCGAGTGTGCTGAGATCGTGATGGACGGCAATGACCGTGCGCTTTTCTTTCTGTAAATCCATAAACTTGTCCATGATGATGCGTTCCGTCGTCTCATCAACGCCCGCAAGCGGCTCATCCATGATGTAGAGCTGTGCGTCCTGCGCGAGTGCACGCGCAATGAAGACCCGCTGCTTCTGCCCGCCCGAGAGCTCCGAGATCTGACGGTCGGCGAAGTCTGCCATCTTCATCTTGTCGAGAGCCTCCATCGCAAGTGCGCGATCCTCCTTGGCGGGGCGGTGAACGAGCCCCAGGTGGGCATAGCGTCCCATGAGCACAACATCGAAGACCGTCGTTGGGAAGTCCCAGTGCACCGAGCCGCGTTGCGGCACATAGGCGATCTGTTTGTGCACAGCAGAGAGCGGCTTTCCCCAGAGCAGCACCGCACCCGAGACGGGCTTAAGGAGGCCGAGGATCCCCTTCAGCAAGGTGGATTTGCCCGCGCCGTTTGGCCCTACGATCGCACAGCGTACGCACTCCGGCACATCGAGGTCGATGTCCCAGAGCACGGGCGTCTCACGGTATGCCATTGTGAGGTCTTCGACGTGGATCACACTGTTTGTTCCTGCCATTCTGAGCCCCTTCTGTATGGTTTCTTTATCCGTGCGAACTCCACGCAAACGCCTCGTTATGCAAGCGGTCGTGTGCTCGTCCGCCTAAATACCTGCGGACTTCTTAAACGCGCTGCGCTTGAACGAAAGAAATCCGCAGGGGGCGGGTCGCACACTCGCCTCCGCTTGCTCCACTAGGGTTTGCTTAGGAGTGTCGTACGGTTACGTTTCCGTTTGTCCACAACATCTGATAACGAACGTTTTTCTGCTACTTCAAATGCGAAACAATCAGATCGACATTGCTGCGGTACATCGTGATGTAGGTATCGCCCTTCTGTCCCACGGGTGCGAGCGAGTCGGAGAACAGCTCGTTGCCCTCGCCGCCGACAATCTCCACATCAAAGCCCTTCGTCTTGCAGACTTCCTGCAGCTTCTTCATGCGCTCGGGATTCGTCGTACTCTCGGCAAACACCGCCTTAACCTTGTGATCGACAATGTAGTTCGCCGTCTTCTCGATGTCGGCATTTGCGACCTCGGAGTCCGTGCTGACACCCTGTGGCGCAATGACATTGACGTGGTAGCGATGCGAGAAATAGTTGAACGCATCGTGCGGCGTCACGAGATTGCGCTGATTCTCGGGAATCTGGGCGATTTTCTCCGTGATTTCCTTGTCCAGAGCGTCGAGGTCTGCGAGATATTTTTTCAGATTCTCCTGAATCTCCTTCTCGTGCTCGGGCAGGAGTTTGATGAGCTGAGCAGCAGCCTCCTCGGTTGCCTGCTTGTAGAGGGCGACATCAAACCAGAAATGCGGGTCGACAATGCGCTTGCCGTCCTCCTCCATGTAGTTGATGTTTGCATCCGCGAAATTCTTTGTCACGGCGGCGCCCTTCTTCTCCAGCACCTCTGCCATCTTGCCCTCGAAGTGCAGACCGTGATAGAGGAGGAGATCCGCTTTCTTGATCTTCTCGAGGTCGGCGGGCTGCGCAACGTAGAGATGCGGATCCTCGCCCGCAGGGATAATCAGCTCAATGTTCACGTAGTCGCCCGCGAGCTGCTTCGTCATATCCTGCAGGAACGAGGTTGTGACCGTGACGGTCTTCTTCGTATCGGCAGCCTTGCCGTTGCCGCCGCTGCCTCCGCCGCAGCCAACGGCAAGGAGTGCCGTGAGGGCGAGTACAAGGGTGAGCAGCAGCGTTCGTGGATAATTTTTTCGGATGTTCATAGAGACACCGTCCTTTCATTTGCATTGAGAATAACACAAAAATTCCGTCTTGTAAATGAGAAAATCTCTCAATGAGGAAAAATTGAGGATCGCACAAAAAAGAGCTGTGTACGAAGCGGAAAGTTTCGCACACAGCTCCTATGAATTTTTATTTTTTGAGCAGCTGCTTTTTCAGTGCATGATAGCGGATTGTCTCATACGCGCCGATCTGGGATTCGGGATGATCACTGCCGTATGCGCGCCCGCTCGTCGAGAGGAGCGGCGGCGACTGGATGCGCTTTGCAACCGCCATGCCTGTATAGAGTCCCCACCAGCGTTCGAGATCGACGATGAACTCCTCTGCCGTCGGGAAATAATCCGCGACGAGCCCCGCCGCGCAGCCGATATACTCCTCGAGGTCTCCGTCCGCATAGTGAGCGAGGATGTCTTCGGGAATGCGGCTCTCTTCGGCGAATGCGCGGAAGAGGTAGTCGTGATAGGGATAGCGGATGGGGTCGCCCTTGCCCTCGTCGACGTTCTGTGCGTCGGAGAGCTCGGCACTCGGCACGATGTCGATGATGCCCTGCGGCACAACCTCGCGCTTGTAAATCTCCGTGTTCAGATAGCGTGCGAGTGCATACACTTCGTGCTTCCAGAGGTCGGCGAGCGCGGAGAGGAAGCCCGCCTGATCGCCGTAGAGGGTTGCATAGCCGACGGTGGACTCCGCCTTGTTCGCGTTGCAGGTAAAGCCTGCACCCCATGCGGCGGCGACGGTGGAGAGGACGCGCCCGCTGCGGTCACGCGCCTGCATATTCTCGCGCACGAAGGAGGAGATCGTGAGGTGCTCGCCTGCCTGCGCCGCTGTGCCCATGATGGGAACTGCGGTGAGCTGCTGCACGGTGTGTGCAACGCTCTCCTCGATGGGCACGATCATGTGGCGGCAGCCAAGGTTTTCGGCGAGCTGCGCCGCGAGCCCCTTCGTCGTTGCAGAGTTGAACTGACTCGGCATGTTGACGAGCAACACTTTGTCTGCGCCGATGGCATCGACGTAGAGCGCGGCGGCAACGGCGGAGTCGATACCGCCCGAGATGCCGATGACAACGCGCTCCATATGGATGCGCTCGAGGAATTTTTGCACGGCGTAGCGCAGCATGCGGTACTTCGGCGCAATGGGGGCTTCCTTCGCCGCTGTGAGCGGAGCGGGCATTGACTCTGTATCGACGACGGTCATCCCCTCCGTGTAGGCGGGCGACATAAGGACGCGTATGCCGTCTGCGCTGAATACCTGCGCCCTGCCGGCGAAGGTGTAGATGGTCTTGCCCTTGTCCTGAAGTCCGAGCGCATTGACATAGAAGATGTGCTTCCGCTTTTCGCGCGCCGTATCTGCGAGTGCACGCACGTCAAAGCAGACAGGGAAGGGGCTCGCGTCGGCGGCGAGGATGATGTCCTCGTTCGGTAGCTCGTAGAGGAGCGGGGAGAAATGCGTGCCCGCCCCGTGGAGCGGACTGTGCGCCACCTCGCGCAGCACGCCGTCCCGCGCCTCCATCAGCGTGCGGCGAACGCCCGCACAGCCGTCATCCGCCGCCCCATTGCCGAACAGGATGGTGATGCCCTCTGCGGCGGCGGCAATCTCCTCGGCGTAGGCGGTGCAGTCGCGCAGAAATGCGGGCTGCTTCCACACGCCCCCGAGGAAGAGCCCCGAGAGGCTGAGTGCGGGGAAGAGGGCAAGATTGGCGCCCGCCGCCTTTGCCTCCGCTATTTTCCTGCGCATGGATGCGGCGTTCAGATCGGGGCGGCCGGGGACGACCTCCATTGAAATCAGTGCAATTTTCATGTTCATGCTTCCTTTCGAGCTTCCTTTTATCCCGCCGTGATGGTATAATCTCATCTGGTGAGTATATGGCGAAGAAGAAAATCCAGAAGACAAATGCGGCGCGCATTCTCGACCGCCTCGGCATATCCTATGAGCTCCTGACCTACCCCGTCGACGAGAGCGATCTCTCGGCGATCCATGTGGCGGAAGTGACGGGGATTCCCTTGGCGCAGCTCTATAAGACGCTCGTTGTGCGCGGAGACCGCAGGGGTATCTTTATGGCGGTCATTCCGGGCGGCGCGGAGCTTGATCTCAAAGCAGTTGCTGCGGCGTCGGGGAATAAGCGCGCGGAGATGGTTCACCTCAAGGAGGTTTTCGATCTCACGGGATATGTGCGCGGGGGCTGCTCCCCACTGGGGGCGAAAAAACCCTACCCCGTGTACTGTGACGAGAGCATCGTGCAGCACGCCCGCATCTGCGTGAGTGCAGGGCGGCGCGGTGAGCAGCTTGCTCTCGCGCCTGCGGATCTTGTCCGCGCGGCACAGGCGGTCACGGCGCATATTGTGCGCTGACGGTGCGCCGAATCATACGACATAGTATTATAACACAGATGAATCGGGAAAGGATGTATACAATGGACTATTTCAGCACGCGCGGAGCAACGGAACGCATCTCCTCGGCGGAGGCAATCCTCATGGGGCTTGCCTCGGACGGTGGACTCTTCGTGCCTGCCTCGTTCCCGCAGATGACGCTCTCCGAGATTGAGGCGCTTGTGCCACTTTCCTATGAGGAGCGTGCCGTACGCATCCTTCGCCGCTATCTGACGGACTATACGGAGGCGGAGCTTGCGGGCTGTGTCAGCCGCGCCTATGGGCAGACGTTTGACGATGTGCGGCGTGCACCCGTGCGTGCGGTCGGCGATCTCGATGTGCTTGAGCTGTGGCACGGCCCGACGAGCGCGTTCAAGGACATGGCGCTGCAGCTCCTGCCGCAGCTGATGAGCACGGCGCGCGCAAAGACGGGAGAGAAGGATACCATCCTCATCCTCGTCGCGACCTCGGGTGATACGGGCAAGGCGGCGCTCGAGGGCTTTGCGGACGCCGAGGGCATCCGCATCATGGTGTTCTACCCCGACGGCGGCGTCAGCCCCGTGCAGCGCCTCCAGATGGTGACGCAGGAGGGGGCGAATGTCTCTGTCGTAGCGGTGCGCGGCAACTTCGACGATGCACAGCGCGGCGTGAAGGAAATCTTCGGCGATGCAGCGATGGCAAAGGAGCTTGCCGCGCTCCACACGAAGCTCTCGTCCGCGAACTCGATCAACTGGGGTCGGCTCGTGCCACAGATCGTCTACTATTTCAGCGCGTATGCCGACCTCCTTGCAGAGGGGAAAATCACGGCGGGCGACCCCGTGAACTTCACCGTGCCGACGGGGAACTTCGGCGACATCCTCGCGGGCTACTACGCAAAGCGCATGGGTCTGCCCGTTGGCAAGCTCGTCTGCGCCTCGAATGCGAACAATGTACTTACGGACTTTTTGCAGACGGGCATCTATGACCGGCAGCGCGATTTCTACCAGACGATTTCGCCATCGATGGACATCCTCGTCTCGAGCAACCTCGAGCGTCTGCTCTATCATCTGACGGAGGACACGCGGCAGGTTGCCGCATGGATGCAGGAACTCACGACGGTTGGAAAATACAATGCGAGCAGCCTCCTGCCCGCATTGCGAGAGAACTTTTGGGCGGCATTTGCTGATGACCGGGCGACCGAGGAGGAGATTCGTGCGGTGTATGAGCGCACGGAGTACACGCTCGACACGCATACGGCGGTTGCCTATCGCGCGGCGGAGGACTATCGGCGCGAGACGGGGGACGCGCGTCCGATGGTCGTGCTCTCGACCGCAAGCCCGTATAAATTCGGCGCAAGCGTCCTTCATGCGCTCGGAGAGGATACGGCGCAGATGGATGAGTTCGCTCAGATGGAGCGTCTGCATGCGCGGAGCAAGATGGAGATCCCTGTGCGCCTCGCCGCCCTGCGTACGGCGGTGGTGCTGCACGAGGGCGTCTGCGAGAAGGATGGGATGCATGCGGCGGTGCTCTCCTTTGCCGAAACATAAGAAAAAACAAGGGAATCGCTGATAAAATGAAGTCCGTTAGATTGGTGTAGATTTTTTGTCCTGTCAAGGAGACAAACCGGACGCATAGCAAAAGCTATGTGGAGGATTTGTCGACGCAGAGAGGGCGAAAAAGATGCGCCAAGATGGCGGTGCTGAATTTATCAGTGCTTCCCAAGGAAACAATAAAAATTTTTCATAACAAAGGAGGATTTCCAGATTATGTGAAGAATTCTCACAAAGTACGCTGAATCATCTTGTATGATATTGAGGCAATTTTGCCTCACATCAATATAGCCAAGCTTTTTTGGGGAAAGAGGTTATCATAATGGCAAAGATCGATCTGACACAGTACGGCATCACAGGCACGACGGAGATTGTTCACAACCCCGACTATGACCAGCTGTTCCGTGAGGAACTGCGCCCCGATCTCGAGGGATATGAGCGCGGACAGGTGACGGAGATGAAGGACGCCGTCAATGTCATGACGGGCATCTACACGGGTCGCTCTCCAAAGGACAAGTACATCGTTGACGACGAGACCTCACATGATACCGTCTGGTGGACGTCCGACGAGTATAAGAACGACAACCATCGTGCGACGCAGAAGGCGTGGAACACCGTGCGCGAGATTGCGATCCGTGAGCTCTGCAACAAGCGCCTCTTTGTCGTTGACGCATTTTGCGGTGCGAATGTGAATACGCGCATGGCGGTTCGCTTCATCGTGGAGGTTCCATGGCAGGCGCATTTCGTCACGAATATGTTCATCCGTCCGACGGCGGAGGAGCTCGAGAGCTTCAAGCCCGACTTCGTGGTCTACAATGCGGCAAAGGCGCGCGTCATGCACTTCGGCGATCTCGGGCTCAACTCTGAGACTGCGGTCATGTTCAACCTCACGAGCCGTGAGCAGATCATTGTCAACACGTGGTACGGCGGCGAGATGAAGAAGGGCATGTTCTCGATGATGAACTACTACCTTCCGCTCAAAGGCATCTCCTCCATGCACTGCTCGGCGAACACGGACAAGCAGGGGCAGAACACGACGCTGTTCTTCGGTCTCTCGGGCACGGGCAAGACCACGCTCTCGACCGATAACGAGCGTCTCCTCATCGGCGATGATGAGCACGGCTGGGATGACGAGGGCGTCTTCAACTACGAGGGCGGCTGCTATGCAAAGGTCATCAACCTCGATCCCGAGGCAGAGCCGGACATCTATCAGGCGATCCGCCGTAATGCGCTCCTTGAAAACGTTACGGTCGATCTCGCAGGTCGCGTCGATTTCGCGGACAAGACGGTCACAGAGAATACGCGCGTTTCGTATCCGATCAATCACATTGAGAACATCGTGCTCGGTCACGTTGCGGACAAGTCCGCCGGACCGCACGCAAAGCATGTCATCTTCCTCTCGGCGGATGCGTTCGGCGTTCTGCCGCCGGTCTCTATCCTGACGCCGGAGCAGACGAAGTACTACTTCCTCTCGGGCTTCACCTCGAAGCTCGCGGGTACAGAGCGCGGCATTACCGAGCCGACGCCGACGTTTTCTGCATGCTTCGGACAGGCGTTCCTTGAGCTCCATCCGACGAAGTACGCAGACGAGCTCGTGCGCAAGATGGAGCAGCACGGATCGCGCGCCTACCTCGTGAACACGGGGTGGAACGGAACAGGAAAGCGCATCTCCATTCAGGACACGCGCGGCATCATTCATGCTATCCAGGATGGATCCATTGACAGCGCGCCGACGAAGAAGATTCCGTATTTCGACTTCGAGGTTCCGACGGAACTGCCGGGCGTTAATCCGAAGATCCTTGACCCGCGCGACACCTATGCAAGCCGTACGGAGTGGGATGAAAAGGCAAGGGATCTCGCTGCGCGCTTCATCAAGAACTTTAAGAAGTATGAGGGCAACGAGGGGGGCAAAGCGCTCGTTTCGGCGGGGCCGCAGCTTTAAACATTATTGCTCCGTGGAAGAAGCTGCCGCAATGTTTGCGGCAGCTTCTTTTTTGAAAAGAGGGAAGGAGGGGAGCGAATGGAGCTCACGGACAGCATCAGCAAAGTTCGCGGCGTTGGCGTAAAGAAGTCTGCCGCCTTTGCGCGGCTCGGCATTCGAACGGTATATGACCTCCTGACTTATTATCCGCGCGCATATGAGGATCAGAGCAGCATTACGCGCATTGCCGATCTGCAGGCAGGGATGCGTGCGACCGTTCTCGGCGTCATTCAGCAGGTGACGGACCGCCAGACGCGGCGGCGCGGGTTCACCGTGCTGACTGCGCTCATCGGCGACGGGACGGGCTACATGCAGGCAGTCTGGTTTAATCAGCGCTTTCTGAAGTCGAAGCTGCGTGAGGGCCGGCGCATTCTCCTCACGGGGAAGACGGACTATGCCTATAACGGCGGCGGACAGCTTGCGCTTTCGCAGATCACATCCTTTGAGCTGCTCGGCGCGCGCGATCATGCGGAATCGCTGCTCGGCATTCTGCCCATCTATGCGGCAACCGAGGGACTCCCGCAGAAACAGCTGTGGCAGATGATGGAGTATGCTCTCGCGCAGAGCGCGGATAAGCTTACGGAGACCCTTCCGCCGCGCATTCGGCAGGAGTATGATCTCATCGGACGTGCGGATGCCTTTCGACGGATTCACTTCCCAAAGCGGGAGGAGGAACTGCGCGCGGCGCGTCGGCGGCTTGCCTTTGAGGAACTCTATCTCATCCAATGCGGGCTGCTCGCCCTCAAAAAGCGGACGGCGGAGGAGCAGGAAGGGATTGCACACAGGCCAAACGGTGTGCTGGCTGCGCGCGTTTTGGAGGCGCTGCCCTTCGAACTGACCGAGGATCAGGCGAAGGTATGGGGGGAGATCGCGCGCGATATGGAGTCGCCTCTGCCCATGCGCCGCCTCGTGCAGGGAGATGTTGGCTCGGGAAAGACCGCAGTCGCCCTGCTCGCTCTCGTCAAAACAACGGAGAACGGATATCAGGGTGCGCTGATGGCGCCGACGGAGATCCTGGCGCGTCAGCATTATGATTATTTGCAGACGCTGCTCACGCCGCTTGGCATTCGTGTGGGATTTCTCTCGGGGCGGCTGACGAAGAAGGAACGTGCGGAGATCGATGCGGCGCTCGCCGCACATACGGTGGATATTATCGTCGGCACGCACGCGTTGATTCAGGATCATGTGGCGTTCGATGCGCTTGGCCTGGTGGTGACGGATGAGCAGCATCGCTTCGGCGTGGCGCAGCGTACGGCGCTCGAGAAAAAAAGCGGGGGAACACCGGATGTGCTTGTTATGACGGCGACGCCGATTCCGCGGACAATGACGCTGACGGTGTACGGCGATCTCGATGTTTCACGCATTGAACATCTGCCGCCGGGGCGGCGTCCGATCCGTACGTTCCTGCGCGATGAGACCGCACGCGGGAAGATCTATGCGTTTGTGCGCAGAGAGATCGAGAGCGGGCGGCAGGCGTACGTTGTCTGTCCGCTGATTGAGGCAAGCGAGGAGAGTGATTTGCCCTCGGCAGAGGAAGTCTATGAGGAGCTCTCCCGCAGCATTTTCCGCGGGATCGCCTGCGGACTCCTGCACGGGCGGATGAAATCCGCGGAAAAGGAAGAGGTGATGAACGGCTTCTATGCGAACCGGATCAAACTTCTCGTGTCGACAACGGTCATCGAGGTCGGCGTCAACGTGCCGAATGCGAGCATCCTCGTTGTGGAGCACGCGGAGCGGTTTGGCCTCGCACAGCTCCATCAGCTGCGCGGACGCGTCGGGCGCGGATCCTATGATTCCTACTGCATTCTGATCGCGGGGCGGAGCGCGGCGCCGCAGGAGCGCCTGCAGGTCATCGAGCAGACGAGTGACGGTTTTCGCCTTGCCGAGGAGGATCTGCGTCTGCGCGGTCCTGGACAGTTCTTCGGAGCAATGCAGCACGGGCTCGGTGATCTTAAAATCGCCGATGTTCTCGCCGATATGGATCTCCTGCTGCTCGCGCGCCGTGCCGCTCTTGCAACGGTCGATGATCCGGAGGCGCTCGCTTTTGTCCTGCCGACGATCATGCGCCAGTATCGGCAGCAATTTGAACACATCCGCGAGATTTGAAACAAAGAGGTATCGCATGCGTCTTGTATTCCTTGACACGGCAGGATTCTCTGCGATAGAATAACGACACATTGACATTCGAGGAGGAGATTGCCTTGACAAAGGTTTTGGTGAACGGCGCCTGCGGGCGTATGGGACGTGCGGTGCTCAAAGCCGTGACAGACGATGCGGAGCTCACGCTTGTCGGCGCGGTCGATATCACCGGCGGCGCGGACAGCGGGGAACTTGCGGGCACGGCGAAGAACGGCGTTCTTGTGGAGACTGATCTGGCCACGGCGCTTGAACGCCTGCATCCCGATGTGATGATCGACTTTACGCGCCCCGACGTTGTCTATGCGAATGTGCTGACGGCGCTCGCACACAAGGTATCGCCGGTCGTCGGCACAACGGGACTCTCCGAGGAGCAAAAGACGGCGATCAAGGCGGCGGCGGAGGAGAATGATACGCCCGCGTTCATTGCACCGAATTTTGCAATCGGCGCCGTGCTCATGATGCTCATGAGCCGCATGGCGGCAAAGTATATGCCGGAAGTGGAGATCATCGAGCTCCATCATGACAATAAATTGGATGCGCCGTCAGGGACAGCAGTGCAGACGGCGGCGATGATCGCCGAGGTACGCCCTGCGCATCGACAGGGGCATCCCGACGAGGCGGAAAAGATTCCGGGTGCGCGCGGCGCAGAGTATGAGGGGATGCGCATCCACAGTGTCCGCCTGCCGGGCTATGTCGCGCATCAGGAGGTCATCTTCGGCGGCCTCGGACAGACCCTCTCGATCCGCCACGATTCACTGAACCGTGAGTCCTTTATGCCGGGTGTCGTACTCGCTGCGAAGAAGGTACGCTCTCTCACATCACTCACCGTTGGACTGGATAAACTGTTGTAAGGGGAATTGTTATGAAGAAATATCGCGTCGCTATCCTTGGCGCAACGGGCGCTGTCGGCCAGGAGTTCCTGAACCTGATCGAAGAGCGCAAGTTCCCGTTCGCAGAACTGCGCCTGCTCGCATCCAGCCGCTCAGCGGGAAAGAAGATCGCCTTTATGGGCAGGGAGTATACGGTGCAGGAGGCGACGGCGGACTCCTTTGAGGGGATCGACATCGCGCTCTTTGCGGGGGGCTCGGCAAGCAAGGAGTTCGCTCCTTATGCGGTGAAAGCGGGGGCTGTCGTCATCGACAATTCGAGTGCCTTCCGGATGGACCCCGCGGTGCCTCTCGTCGTGCCCGAGGTCAATCCTGAGGCGATCAGGCAGCATAAAGGCATCATCGCGAATCCAAACTGCTCGACCATTATCATGGTGATGGGGCTGAAGCCGCTCTATGATCTCGCGAAGATCCGCCGCATCGTTGTCTCCACCTATCAGGCGGTCTCCGGCGCGGGCAAGGAGGGGATGGCAGAGCTGGAGGAGCAGGTGGCCGCGCTCTCCTCGGGCAAAGAGCCTGCGGCGAACATCCTGCCTGTCGGCTCGCTGCCGAAGCACTATCAGATCGCGTTCAACCTCATCCCGCAGATCGATGTCTTTATGGATAACCTCTACACGAAAGAGGAGATGAAGATGATCGACGAGACAAAGAAGATCATAGGCGATGATGCGCTGCGCATCACCGCCACAACGGTGCGTGTGCCCGTCTACCGCAGTCATGCGGAGTCCGTCAACGTCGAGTTTGAGAGCGAGATCTCGCTCGATGCAGCGCGTCAGGCGCTCGCGGCGTTCCCCGGCGTTATCCTGCACGATAATCCGGCGGAGCAGGAATATCCAATGCCGCTTTTCACCTCCGGCCGGACAGACGTCGAGATCGGACGCCTGCGCCGCGACGAATCAACGGATCATGCGCTGAATTTTTGGATCTGCGGCGATCAGATCCGCAAGGGTGCAGCTCTCAATGCTCTCCAAATTGCGGAGTATATGATCGCGCACGAACTTATCTGAAACAACCCGGGGACCTGCTTTCGCGTGGAAAGCAGGTCTTTTTTTACGCTTTGATAAATTTTGTAAAAGTCCCTGCAGCCCTTGATATACAAGGGCTGCAGGGACTTTTATACATTGTATACATGAAAAAGAGAATATTTGTTTTCTTGAAAAGACACAGCGTTTTTGCTATAACTGTAGGAAAAGTGGTGAAATGTGGTGGAATGTGCCATATTGTGGTGATGAGATTCTGAAAGGTGGTGCGGCCGGATGTTTATGGGGGAATACGCCCACAGCATTGATGCAAAGGGCCGTGTCATTCTGCCTGCGGACTTCCGCCAGGAACTCGGCGTCTCGTTTATCATCACAAAAGGTCTTGACGGGAGCCTCTTCCTGTTCCCGCAGGCGGCATGGGATGAGTTCGCGGCAAAGCTGCGCACACTGTCCATTGCCGATCCCAACGCACGCGCATTTGCACGCTTTTTCATCGCAGGCGCGCGGACGCTCGAATGTGATAAGCAGGGGCGCTTCCTCGTACCGGCAAATCTGCGTACCTATGCCAACATCGGCCTCAAGCAGGACGTCATCCTGACAGGTGCAGACGCACGCATCGAGGTTTGGGACAGGGAGAAGTGGGAGCGCTATGCCGGCGAGGTGGATCCAAACATCACGGAGATCTCGACGCAGCTGGCGGGCTATGGCATCTCGATTTAGGAGCGGGATGCGATGGACTTTCATCATGTGAGCGTCCTGCCCGAGGAGACGCTGAATGCGCTCAACATCACGCCGAACGGCACCTATGTGGACTGTACGCTGGGCGGCGCGGGGCATGCGGGGCGCATCGCGGCGAGGCTGTCGCCCGAGGGACGCCTGATCGGCATCGATCAGGATGAGGCCGCGATTGCCGCAGCGCAGGAACATCTTGCAGATGCGGTGTGTCAGGTCACATTGGTGCGTGATAACTTCCGAAATCTGTCGGCGATTCTCGCGGGAGCAGGCGTAGACAGCACGGATGGGGTTCTCTTCGACCTCGGCATCTCCTCCCCGCAGATTGATACAGCGGAGCGCGGATTCTCCTATATGCAGGATGCGCCGCTTGACATGCGTATGGATCGGCGTGCGGGGCGCAGTGCCCGGAGTGTTGTCAACGAATACACGGCAGCCGAACTGACGGAGATCTTTTACAACTACGGCGAAGAACGGTGGGCGAAACGCATTGCCGCATTCATCGAAGAGGAGCGCAAGGCCCATCCGATCGAGACGACGGGACAGCTCGTTGCGGTGATCGATCGCGCTGTTCCGAAGAAGGCACGCGCAAAAGGAGGACATCCGGCGAAACGCGTCTTTCAAGCGATCCGCATTGAGGTAAACGAAGAGCTGACCATTTTGGAGGGTGCGCTGACTGCAGCCGTACGAGCGCTCCGACCGGGAGGCAGATTGGCGGTCATTACATTCCATTCGCTCGAAGACCGCATCGTCAAAAAGACGCTCAAGCGGTTTGCACAGGGGTGCATCTGCCCGCCGCATACACCGGTCTGCGTCTGCGGACATACTCCGGAACTGCGGCTGATTGGAAAGCCGCAAATGGCAAGCGCCGTGGAATGCGCGGAAAATCCGAGAGCAAAGAGTGCAAAACTGCGTACAGCAGAGAAATTATAGGAAATCAAAAGCAAGGAGGTGAGGCACATGCTGGCACGTAAGGAGGACGCATATCTCTATGATATTCCTGTCCCTGCAGAAGCTGCGCCGGCAGTACAGGCAGAGGTGCCGCGGGAGCCTCTGCTGCACCATCAACTGAATACCAACCTTCGAAACTGCCTGCGTGCCGTCTTCTTCCTCGTCGCATGCGGTGCAATGGCGGTGACCCTTCTCGGCGGCATCGGCGCAAAGAGCGGCTATACGCTACTCGAGACACAGCAGAAGGCGGAGCAGCTTGAGCAGGAGAACGAACGGCTCAAGA
>ERZ773069.393-NODE-393-length-29884-cov-5.917195_pt1 | contig 29884 bp, 27 predicted proteins | sample MGYA00580619_ERZ773069 | MGnify/ENA primary metagenome ERZ773069 (study PRJEB29015, sample SAMEA2738007) | human oral metagenome | biome: human oral; feature: human-associated habitat; material: dental | place: China | collected 2108 ...
TTCTTCTTCATAAACACCTATATATGAATGAAATTTCATGTTATTAATCTTTATTTTATACAATTGTATCTCCTTCACTTACTTTTAATTATTATAGCCATTTATAAAAGTTTTAAATTTCTGCTAATTACAATATTTTTTACAGTTCCACTTCTTACCATTTCTCCAGTATTCTCTTTAATGTAAAATTTTGATATTTTAGATAAAATATTATATTTATTGAGTTTTTATATTATTACTTCTACAATTGCCTATTTTGTTTATTAGTTTATTTAAATATTCAAATTTAAAATGTTATTATTATTTTAACACATAAAACTTCAAAAATAAATAGTATTAAATAAAAAGAAAATTGATTAGCACTACCTAAACTAAATCCAAACTATCTCAGTCATAAAAACTATTAAATACACAAACTTCAAACATCGTTTGAATAATCTCTTGAGATTAAATCCTTGATGTCATTAATGTTTTTTATTCCAAATTAAAGTTTTAAAAATTTTGTTGTTAATTTTTTTATTAATCATAACAAAAACCTTTAAATATCATATAAGTTATTTTACTACATATATTTTAGAGGTTTATACAAAAATTTTTCGCTTAATAAATTTTTTTGAGTGTCATCGTGGTACTACACAATTTAATTATTTTATATTCAAAATATTTGTTTCAAATAAAGTCAAACATCATCAATGCACTTTTCCCATTCAGATATCCCATAAAACTTAATACACTTATTTTCGGTGGTATGCTTACCAGCATATTCACGTGATCTTTCATCAGATGTTCCTTCTATTATTTTAACTCCTTTATATTCATATAATCTTCTTAAAATTTTTCCGACATTTTTCCTGTATCGACTACATGTAATTTTTCATCTATACTTAGGTGTAAGGTGTAAATACTATATGATACTTACACATCTATTTAGTATGAGACAGGCTATTGCCATCTTCTTTTCATTAAAATAGTGCTTGAACAGTTCTATTATAATGGAAAATGTATTTTGTGTCGCAAACTTACATTTCCGCACCCACATAACGGATGGTTTTATGTTTCGCACGCTTTGCATACTCAATTGACTAAAGTCAATAAAATAAAAAAATAACCCCTATTCTAAATTAATATTTAGAAAGAGATTATTCTTATTCTTAATTTACTTACAAAAGTCTTCCAAAGTTCAAAAATAATTTACTACTATTTCTTTTTTATTTTTAATAATATTTCAGATTTTAGTTTTATAAAAAATTAATTTATGCTTCTTGTGCTGCATATCCACCTTCAATTGCAACTTCCTTCACTTTTTCCTTCTTTTGTTTAATTTTTAGCGAAAAAGTCCCTGTTCCAGCCTGATTTCCATATTCTTCAATATAATCAACTACAAATACGTTTGTCATGTCAATTTTTCTTACCATTTGTCCTGCTGAAATAATTTCAAGGCTTGCTTGTCTGTAGGCATCGCTCGCTTCTGATGGAACTAATGACCATTGTGCAACTTTTCTTGTGTCATCTTCTGTATCTCCACTTGCCGCTGCTAGAATTTTCCCCCTAATTTCCAAAATTACTCCTAAATCTGTTGCTCTCGCATTTGAATCATCAGGCGTTTCAGAAATGTATTTTACATCCAAAATACTTTCCTTGTCTAGCAGAATTTCATTTTCTTGTCCTTTAACGCTCAATCTGAATCCCATAAATAATTCCCCCTATTTATTTTTGATAATTAAACAATAGCACTATTTTTTAAATTAATTTAATTTTAATTATCTGTTATTATTCTACAACAAAAATATTCATTTGTCAACAAAAATTTTAATTTTTTATTAATTAATCTACAAGATAAACTTTAAGAGCAGTTTCTTCATCAAAGGGAATTGGTACAGCAACAAATTTTTTCCCAGCATCAATCATTCTAGCAATAATTTCACTTTGACTTTTTGGCAAATATCCAACTTTTTCCTTTCTAGAATTATAAACAGCAACTGCATTTAAAGAAATACCGTTAAATTCCCGAAACAAATCCAACTGAACCTCATCTTTGATTTTAATTGCAAAATTTCTAATATACTTAGCCCCTTCCAAATAAGTATCTAACAAAAACAGCCTTTTTGACTTTTTTGCATATTTGTCAATTAATGTCTTTGCATATTCAAACATCATTTCCTTTCCCAGCCGAATTTTTTCTTCACGCCCATTATCCTTTTGAATAACAAGTACTCCATTTCCAAAATTAAATTCATTTATCATATAATTTCTCTGATTTTTCAAAAGTTCAAAATATTCCATCATTTCTTCAAAAATCATAATTTCCTTCTGATTAATCTGAAATGATCCCTTTTTCAGTTCAACTGATGTATTCTCAATATACGAATAATAAAATCTTCCATCCCCAAAAACCTCAATTTCATAATTTCCTCCATAATAAAGCCCATCAAACTCAAGTTTTATCCCATTAAAATTACTTACCAACATCTTTTTCACCTCTTTTATTGTACCTTCTTATTCCTTATTTCAGTCCTTCTAATTTTCCTCCAAGAAATAATTTCAAATTTTTTTCAACATCATTCATAAGTGTTATCATACTTTTTTCAGATTTCCATGCAATATGTGGGGTAATTACAATATTTTCCAATTCAAATAATTTAGAATTTTTTTCAATTGGCTCAACATTCGTTACATCAATAGCTGCTGATTTTATTATTTTATTTTTTAGTGCAAAATACAAATCATCCTGATTTATAACTGGTCCTCTTGCTAAATTCAAAATTCTAGCACTCCTTTTCATTTTCTTCATTTTTTCAAGATTTATAAGATTTCGTGTTGAATTAGTCAATGGTACATGAAGTGTTAAAACATCACATCTTTCTAGAACTTCATCTAAATCATACCGTAAAACTCCATCCTCTTCAACTTTTTTATAATCTTTTTCATTATTTTTAGCAACTATTACTTTCATTCCCAATGCTTCTGCCATCTGAGCAACTTTTTTCCCAATATTTCCAAATCCTACAATTCCTAAAATTTTTCCCTCCACATCATCAATCGGATATTTCTGGTAATTAGGAATATCAATATCAATCCATTTACCATTTTTTACTTCCTCAAAATATTTATTAACAGGTGTTAATTCATTTAAAAGAAAAGTAATTGCCAGCTGTGCAACAGAGTTAGTCGAATAGCCTGAAACATTTGCCACCTTTATTCCAAATTCATTCGCACTTTTCACATCAATATGATTAAATCCAGTCGCTGTAATAAGTATCAGTTTAAGTTTTTTAGCCTTCTCAAACTGCTTTTTCCCAAGTCTTATTCTAGTCGTTATTACAACATCCACATCTTCTATTCTTTCATCAATTTCTCCAACTTCAGTATCTTCATATTCAGTATATTCGCCATATTTATCAAACTTTTCCCTTAAATCAATCGGTCCAGCCGTAACTCTATCCAAATACACTATTTTTAAATTTTTTTCCATAAATATCATCCCTCTTTTAGTATTTAACTATTTAATAAAAAATCAATTTTCTCAGATTATATTCCAAACTATACTTTTACGGAATATATTCTATAAACTTTTTAATTTTATTTATAATAACCTAGTTCATTATTTATTTTCCCAAATTCAAATTTTAAAACAAATATACTATATAATGCTGACATCTGCCTTCAATTTATAAATAACATCCTTTCTTTCCACAACAATCATAACTTTTTCCTTCAATTCCTTATCCCTCTTTATTTTTTGCAATAATTTTTTTGCTGGATTTATAGCAATAGCATTGCCTACATTCTTAAACATCGTAAGATCTCCTGTTGTATCCCCATAAGCATACGATTTTTTCAAATCAATGTCGTACTTTTTACAAAAATCTGCTATTGCCTTTTGCTTACTTTTAGCATCCCACATTGGAATTACATTTCCTGTAAAAATTCCATTTTCATTAACTTCATAAATAGAAGCCCTATAATCTTCGACACCATATCTTTCAGCCATTTTACTCACAAGAAAATCTGGACTTCCTGAAATAATTATAACTTTATGTTTTTTTTCCTTATGAAATTTCAATCTTTCTCGTGTATATCGATAAACTTTATCACCTTTCAACTTCATTACTCTTTTAGCAATAAAATCCATATCCTCCTTACTAAAATTTTTCAATGCCTCCATATAAGTTTGTACAAGCTCATCTAAATAATCATCATAATCCCCAGTTCTATTCTCCCACTTGGAAAATTTCTCCTTAACTTTCCCTTCCCAAGTCATCATATCAATATACTCATACTGAACAAGCATCTTAAAATGTTCAATTAACAGCGAATCCCTATAAATCGTCCCATCAATATCAAAAAATGCTGCCACATTTTTATTTTTACTTTCTTTCATTTGCATTCCCCCTTATTAAATTTGTTTATGTAATATTATCATGCTATATTTTACCTTATTTCCCCCAATAAATCAAATAATTTACTATTTTGGACAAAGTAAAGAATATAAAGATAAATAAATTTAGTCAGATTAGTTATATCATGTTGTTTATATATAATTAATGTGAATAAATAAAAATTGATAAAGATTAAAAAAAATACTATGTCCGATAATATATATATGAAATTATAATATTGATTATCTCTATTTTTATACTCTTTTGCTTTGCAAAGAAACGATAAATAGGATATAATACTCTTAAGAGTACCTAATTAATTAAACTAAGTAAACTTTGAAAAGAGGAAAAATGGGAAAAATATTGATTGTTGAAGATGATAAAAAAATATCACGTATTTTAAAATTACAGCTTGAACACAAAAATCATGAAATAACGATAATCGAAAATGGAATTGACGCATTAAATGAAATTGACAGAAAAAGAGACTTTTATGATTTGATGCTTTTGGATTTGGGACTTCCTTCGATGGAAGGGAATGATGTCTGCAAAAATGTTAGAAAAATATCGAAAGTCCCTATAATTGTTGTTTCTGCAAAAAATAATACGGAAGAAAAAGTTGAATTATTAAAATCAGGAGCGAGTGATTATGTTACAAAACCTTTTGATTTTTTGGAGCTTGATGCAAGAATTGATATAAATATTAGAAAGGAGAAAGTTTCTCAGATTATCTACAAAACTTTAAAATTAAATACAGAAAATTATTCTGTCTATTTGGAGGATAGACCTATCTTATTGACAAAGACGGAATTTGAATTAGTTAAACTGTTGATTGAACATAAAGAGGAAATTGTTTCACGGGATAAAATCGTTGAAAAAATATGGGGCTGGGAAGCTAGTGATAATCTAATTGACAGTACGATAAAAAAAATTAGGCAAAAATTGGGAAAAGAAAAAATTAAAACTGTGAGAGGAATTGGGTATATTTTAAAAATATGAAAAAAATAAAATTAAAAAAAATAAAAGATAAAATAATTTTTGCAAATACAGTAAGTCTAGTTTTTATCTCGTTTATAATTATCTTGGGAATGACCATTTTTTTGATTCATAAAGCTGTTGAAGCTGAAACTAAAGAAATGGATAAACTTGTCTTATCTGCCATTGAAAAATTAAATAATGTTCCGACTGATAAATTGAAACAGACTTACAAAAACTACGATTATGCCGATAAACAATACATTTCTCTTGCAGTTGAAAAAAATGGGGATTTCATTTATTTGACAGATGATGAAAATCGTTCGGATTTTAAGAAAATTGAAGTGAATAAACTTGAAACAAAATGGGACAGATTTGTCTACAAAAGAATTTATACTGTGAATAATACAAAATATTATGCGATAAGAAATTTTAAATTTATGGAAGCACATGAAATCTTGTATGTTATGCTTGTAATGTTTGTTTTAATCACAATTTCGATTATTATAATTTCAAAAATTGTAGCAGAATATGTATTAAATCCGTTGTCAAATATAATTTTTCAAAGTAAGGAAATAAATAATCATAATATTGACGCACAATTGACCAAAACAAGGGATGATGAAATTGGAGAATTAATTGATGTTTTAAATGAAACTTTTAAGAAAAAAGAGGAGATTATAGAAAGTCAAAAAACATTTTCTTCCGATGTATCACATGAATTAAAGACGCCTCTTGCTATAATGAAAGGTTATTTAGATATATTAGAATGGGGGAAAAATGACAAAGAGTTATTAAATGAAGCCATTGAAAATTTGAATCTTGAGGTAAAAAATATTGAAAGAATAATAAATACATTATTTTTAAGTTCTAATCTCGAAAAAATTACTATTAAAAAAGAAGTTATCGATGTAAAACAACTTTTTGAAAAAATAAAAAAAGATTATGAACTTTTGAATATCAAAAGGAAAATTTTAGTAAAATCCGATGGCAGTGTGAATATTTTTGTTGATAAAAACTTAATTTCAGAAGTTTTGCGTGGATTGATTGACAATAGTATAAAATATTCTATTGGAAATATTGAATTAATTGCCAAAGAAAATGAAATGACTGAAATTATCGTAAGAAATTATGGAGAAGGGATTCCTGAGGAAGAGAAGAAAAAACTGTTTAACCGTAATTTTCAAGGCAAAAATGCTAAAAAAGGAGCAGGACTTGGACTTTCAATTATAAAAGATATAATTTTGTTAAATGATGGGGAAATTTATCTGGAAAATAGAAAAGATGGAGTTGATGTAAGAATGGAATTTAAAAAAGTTGAAATTGAAGAATAAAAATAAAAACTTAGTTTAAATGTATATCATAAAATTTTATTGACTTTTTATATAACAGGTGTTATAATACTACAAAATTAAAAATAATGGAGGTATTTTTATGAAACAAAATATTTTAAGTAACAGTATAAAAATTAAAACAAAAGAAAAAGAATTTTTAAAAAGTATCTTTTTGATATTAAGCGGAGTTATATTTTTATCAATAATGTCGCAACTTATAATACCACTTTATTTTACTCCTGTACCTATTTCATTAGGATCGCTTGGAATAATATTAATAGCGTTATTATATGGTAAAAAATTGGGAACAGCAACTGTGCTTTCCTATGTTGCAGCGGGTAGTTTAGGAGCTCCAATTTTTGCTGGATTTAAAGCAGGTTCGTTGTTTTCACCAACAGGAGGATATATTTTAGGATATATTGCAGCTACAGTAATTTTAGGATTTTTATCTGATAAAGGTATTGCAAAATCTTATGTGAAGACATTTCTTTCACTATTACTTGCTAGTGCCGTTATTTTGATATTAGGTGCATTAGTATTGATGTTATTTGTGCCTATTAAAAATGTATTTATGGCCGGTGTACTTCCTTTTATTCCTGGAGATATGCTAAAAGCAGTTGCAGCAACTCTTTTATTTCCAAGATTATGGAAATTTATTAAAAAAAATAAAAATTAAATTATTTGTTAAACAAAGAATCTCCTTTAAAGCAATTTTTAGGAGATCTTTTATTTAATTATCATATTTTTACTTAATACAATTTTTTGAACGCAAAGAAAGGAAAAAAAATGTTAAAAAATAATAATCAAATTGAACTAGTTAAGTTTATATCACATTTAAAAAATAAAATTATAAATGAAAAATACGATATAACTCATGAAGAAGCAATCTTTTTATCAAAAATTCCCAATAATAATATGGAAACTTTAAATATACTTTTTGAAGCAGCGAATCAAATTAGAGAAAAATTTTGTGGAGAAAATTTTGATTTATGCACCATTATTAACGCAAAATCTGGGAAATGCTCTGAAAATTGCAAATACTGTGCACAATCAATTCATTTTAAAACAGCAGTGGATGTATACGGTCTTATTTCAAAAGAAACAGCACTTTGTGAAGCCAAAAGAAATGAAAATGAAGGCGCTCATAGATTTTCACTTGTGACAAGCGGTAGAGGGTTTAATGGAAATGAAAAAGAATTAAATGACTTGGCTGAAATTTATGAATCAATACGAGAACACACTAAAAAATTAAGTCTTTGCGCTTCTCATGGCATCTGTACAAAAGAAGCGTTACAAAAATTGGCTAATGCAGGTATTTCGATGTATCATCATAATTTAGAAACATCGAGAAGATTTTATCCTAATGTATGTACATCTCACACTTATGATGATAGAGTTAATACGATAAAAAATGCAAAAGCAATTGGATTAAATGTTTGCAGTGGAGGAATATTTGGATTAGGGGAAACTATTGAAGATAGAATTGACATGGCATTTGATTTAAAAAAATTAAAAGTCAATTCTGTTCCGATAAATATTTTAACTCCAATTCCTGGAACTCCATTTGAGAATAATAAAGCAGTAGAGCCATTAGAAATTTTAAAGACTATATCTATTTACCGTTTTATTATGCCTAAAACTCATTTAAGATATGCTGGAGGAAGAATTAAATTAGGAAATTATGTAAAAACTGGTTTAAAATGTGGAATTAATTCTGCACTTACAGGAAATTTCTTAACAACTACAGGAACAACAATAGAAAAAGATAAGAATATGGTAACAGAATTAGGCTATAAAATTTAAAGACTTTTTAGAAAATGAATAAAAAGAAAAAAGGCTATCTCAAGATTTTCGAGAAAGCCATTTTTTTATAACTTTTGATTTAAATTATTTTTTTATCTTCTTTGTTGTCTTGTTTGCTGTTGATAACTAAATGATTCCAGCTTCATTGAAATATTTTTTTCTTTTCCATTTGATGCAACTTTCAAATTAACTGTTTCCCCAATTTTCTTAGCTGCAAGTTCCCCAATAAATGATCCAGCTGATGTCACAGGTTTTCCATTGATTTCAAGAATTATGTCATTAGCTTTAAGCCCATATTTTGCTGCTGGCGAATTTGGATAAACTTGTTGAACTAAAATACCAGTTGAATAAGAAATTCTTCTTTCTTTCTTCAATTCTGAGCTTAAATCAAGTACTGAAATTCCAATATATGGACGTTCATATTTTCCATTTTTTATAATTGAATCTCTTACATTTTCAGCCAAATTTGAAGGAATTGCAAAACTTAATCCTACACTTCCACCATTTGGAGAATAAATTGCAGTATTTACACCAATTACATCTCCATTGATGTTAAGAAGCGGTCCACCACTATTCCCTTGATTAATAGAAGCATCTGTTTGGATAAAGTTTTCAACTTGCTCAATTCCAAGTGAACTTCTTCCTGAAGCTCCAATTACACCAACAGTCATCGAGCTGTTAAGTCCTAACGGATTTCCAAAGGCAATAGCCCAATGTCCTATTTTTATATTATCTGAATTTGCAAATTTCAATGGCTTAAATGTTCTGTTAGCATTTACTTTTAAAATCGCAATATCGACTTCTGGCGATGTTCCAACTAATTTTGCCAAATATTCGTGTCCATCAGCTAATTTTACGTAAATTTCATCAGCACCCTCAATAACGTGATTATTTGTCATCATATATCCGTCACTTGAAATTATAAATCCTGATCCTAAACTTCCAGATTCACGTCTTTGCTGTCTTACTCCAGAAGTTCCGAACAAGAATGCCTCAAGCGGATTATAAGTTTCAACAACAATTGTCTTTTTTGTTCTTATATTTACAACAGAGTCTTTAGCTTTATCATAAACAGAAGCAAAAGCATCTTGAGCACTATACATATCTCCTGTAACATTTGTATTTTGAACAATTTGCTTATTTTGTAAAAAATCTGTCTTATTTACTGCTGCAGTTGCCGTAAGAGCTGCCGCCATAAATGATGTAGTTATAATTTTTTTTAATTTCATATTTAAAATCTCCTCTTTTGTAAAATTTATATTTTTTAAAATTATCCAATGTTAATTATTTTACTCCCCTTTTCTTAGAAAAAATAATATTCTCATTTTTTTTATTCTTAGATTTTATAAATTTTATTTAATATAATTTCAAAACTATTTACTTATTACTTATCAAGAAATAAAATATTTTATGTTTTTAAATCATATTTAATATTAAATCAAAAATTTAAAACATTCCAAGTACAATAGTCCTCATAAATATTTCCTTTATCATTTCTATAATCATCAATCCTAAAATTGCAGAAATATCAAAATTCATAGTTCCAATTGGAATTATGATTCTAAACATCCGCAAATAAGGCTCTGTAACTTTTCTAACCCATTGAAAAATTATTATTTGATTATACGGATCAATCCACGAGCCTAAAATATTCACTAGAATAAGGATAGCATATATGTCAAATATTTTTAAAATCAATGTTATAATAATATCCAAAATTTCACCTCCAAAATTTAAAAGGTTTTTTTATTTTTTATTTATTCAAGATGTTTTTACATTTTACAACATATTCAACTCCTGAAACTACTGTTAATATCAACGGAATAATCAACAAAATATTATTTACTATAAAACTGAAAGGTATCAAAATTATTAACGTAAGTGCCACCATTTGAGTTGCAGTTTTCCATTTTCCAAGTTTATCTGCTGCAATTACAACTCCTTCAGCTGCTACAATTGAACGAAGTCCTGTTATCAGCAATTCCCTAAATATTATTATTATTACAAACCACAAGCTAATTTGATTAAATTTAGCAAATGTAATCAAAGCTGAAATAACAAGAATTTTATCAGCTAGCGGATCTAGCAGTTTTCCCAAATTTGTAATCATATTATATTTTCTCGCAATTTTCCCATCATAATAATCTGTAATTGCCGCTCCTACAAAAATAATCGCTGCAAATATTCTCAACATTATAGAAATCCCTATAATTTCTGAAAATTCCAAAGCTAGACTCAAGAAAATCACAAATGGAATAACCAAAATGATTCTCAATATTGCTAGTTTATTAGGTAAATTCATTTTCATCACTTCCACTCTCCTTTGTAACTTATTATTTTTACTTTTTTTAAATATTCAAATATGTTTAATAACTTTGTATCGAGTTATTTTAACAAAATTAAAGTTCCTTATCCTAGAATATTTATTTTATTTAAAATTTATTACAACAATGCTTTCATACTTAAATTAAATTTATCTTCATTTTCCATTGAAATTACTTTAACTCTTACAATTTGTCCTTCTTTTAATGCATCTTCAGTCTTTTCAATTCTCTTATTGCTTATTTCAGAAATATGTAAAAGCCCTTCTTTTCCTGGCAGCACTTCCACAAATGCACCAAATTTCATCAATTTTGTAACTTTTCCTTCATAAATTCCATTTAACTCAACAGATTGTGTTTGATTTTTTACAAGTTCCAATGCTTTTTTCATATTTTCAGACTCTTTTCCAAAAATTGAAACAGTTCCATCATCATCAATATCTATTGAAACTCCAGTTTCATCAATAATCGCTCTAATAACTTTTCCTCCAGGTCCAATAAGTCCTGCAATTTTATCTGGATTAATTTTGATAACTTCAATTTTTGGTGCATTTTCAGAGACTTCAGCTCTAGGTTCGCTTATTACAGCTTCCATTTTATCAATAATGAACATTCTTCCTTCCAATGCTTGTTTTAAAGCAATTTCCATTATTTCTCTTGTAATTCCTTCAATTTTTATATCCATTTGAATCGCAGTAATTCCATCTTTTGTACCTGCAACTTTAAAGTCCATATCTCCCAGATGATCTTCAAGTCCTTGAATATCAGTAAGTACAGTAAACGTATCCCCTTCTTTTATAAGCCCCATTGCAATTCCTGCAACTGTTGATTTTATAGGAACTCCAGCTGCCATTAATGCAAGCGATCCTCCACAAATTGTCGCTTGTGATGAAGATCCGTTAGATTCTGTAATTTCAGAAACAAGCCTTACTGTATATGGGAATTTATCTTGATCTGGCATAACATATTTTAATGCTCTTTCAGCTAAATTTCCATGTCCTAGTTCACGTCTTCCAGGTGCTCTCATAAATCCAGCTTCTCCAACTGAATATGGCGGAAAATTATAGTGCAGGAAGAATTTTTTACGTGTTTCATCCTCCATTCCATCAATAATTTGTTCATCTTCTTTACTTCCAAGTGTTGCAACAACCAATGCCTGAGTTTCTCCACGTGTAAACAATGCTGAACCGTGCGGTACTGGAAGTGTATCTATTTCCACATCAATTGGACGGATTTCAGTAGTTTTTCTTCCATCAGCCCGATATTGCTTGTACAAAATAGCATCTCTCACAAGTCTTTTTTCCACATCTCTGTAATATTTTTTAAATTCCTTTTCAAGATTTTCGTCAATTTCTCTTTCTTCGCTTTCAAGTTTTTCAACATATCTTTCAAAAAGTTCTATTTCTAAATTATCAATCGCTTCATATTTTTCCAATTTACCAGGTGTCATAATCGCATTTTCAACTTCATTTTCAAAGCCGTCAATAAACTCTTTAATTTCAGGCTTTACTTCCTTTTTCTCAAATTCATATTTTTTTACATCAAACTGTGCCAAAAATTTATCCTGTTCTGCACAAATTTCCTTAATTCTTTCGTGCCCAAACATTATAGCTTCCAGCATTACCTCTTCAGAAACTTCCTTAGCTCCAGCTTCTACCATTGTCACGGCATCCTTTGTACCTGCAACCGACAGCTGGATCTCACTTTCCAAAAGCTGTTCACCAGTCGGATTCAAGATATATTCTCCGTTAATGTATCCAACTGTAACTCCGGCCACAGTTCCAGCAAACGGAATATCTGACAACCCCAATGCAGCAGAAACTCCGATTGTAGCCAGATTTTCAGGATAATTGACTTCATCATAAGAAAACACCGTAATTACAATATGAACCGCATTTAAAAATCCTTCTGGAAATAGCGGCCTAATCGGTCTATCAATCAATCTTGAAATCAATATTTCATCAGTTCCTGGCTTACTTTCCCTTTTTATAAATCCACCTGGAAATTTTCCAGATGCATAAAATTTCTCAATGTAGTCAACTGTAAGCGGAAAAAAATCCTGACCTTCCTTTACATCCTTACTTCTAGTCGCTGTAACTAAAAGTACAGTTCCGCCACATTGCACAATAACCGATCCTCCAGCTTGACGTGCAATTTTTCCAGTACTTATTTTAATTTCTTGATTTCCTAAATTAAAACTATATATCTTTTCATCAAACATTTTTCCTCCTAAAAATTTTTATTTTTTAAGAAGGGAGCAAATAATAGTAAAATTCTTTACTTAACTTAGATATTCATCATTTAATTAATAAAAAACTTTACAATTACTTACTCAAAATACCTTCTTAAAATTTTTATAATTATACCATTTTTTCAAGATTTTTACAAATTTTTTAAACTAAATATCAAAAAAGAAAATAAATCCCTTGAACAATTTAACAAATTGAAGTAAAATATAATAAGTGAAAAACTTTTTTAGAAAAAATGAAAAATAATTATAAAATTCAGGAGGTAATAAAAAATGGGAACACCACATATTGGAGCAAATAAAGGAGATATTGCAGAAACTATACTGCTACCTGGAGATCCATTAAGAGCAAAATATATTGCAGAAACTTTTTTGGAAGATGCTGTTCAATATAACAATGTTCGTGGAATGTTGGGATTTACTGGGACTTATAAAGGAAAAAAAGTGTCTGTTCAAGGGACTGGAATGGGAGTTCCTTCAATTGGAATTTATGCACATGAATTGATTGCAGAATTTGGAGTAAAAAATTTAATTAGAATTGGAACTGCTGGTTCTTATCAGGAAAATGTAAAAATAAGAGATGTTGTACTTGCCATGTCAGCTTCAACTGATTCAGCTATTAACAAACTTAGATTTAACGGAGCAGATTATGCGCCGACTGCAAATGCTGAAATGCTTTTTAAAGCACACGAAATCGCTAAACAAAAAGGACTTAATGTAAAAGCTGGAAATGTATTTACAAGTGACACTTTTTACGGAGATGACCCAAATGCTTGGAAAAAATGGGCAAAATTTGGAGTTTTGTGCGTAGAAATGGAAACCGCTCAGCTTTATACAACTGCGGCTAAATTGGGGGCAAATGCATTGACTTTGCTTACAATAAGTGATTCGTTTATAACTCACGAAGTTACAAGTGCCGAAGAAAGACAGACTACTTTTAACGAAATGATTGAAGTTGCGCTTGAAACTGCTATATCGCTTTAAGGAGGGAAAATGGAGTTTTATAAAAGACTGATTATAAAAATTTTGGAACGCAGTTCAGTTGGTTCTGATAACAGAATTTTGAAAAAGTTAAAAAGCGGTTATGACTTGACTCAAAGGGAGATGGCTGAACTGGAAGAATTATTAGAACATATTTTATAATGAGTTTATTTTTAATAATTTGAAATATACTTGTTCGGAAATTTTATATATTTAGAATTTGATAAATAGGATATTCTAAAGCAAGGGGGAGTGCCCCCTTGTAAAAATAAAAAACTTAGTTACCAAACAGGTTTAATGAAAGGAAAGATAAAATGAAAATAGAGAATTTATATCCTGAAAAGGTTTTTCACTATTTTAGTGAAATTTCTAAAATACCGAGAGGTTCAAATAAAGAAAAAAAAATTAGTGACTGGATTGTGGAATTTGCAAAAGAAAGAAATTTAGAAGTTGTTCAGGACAAGGCGTTCAATGTGTTCATAAGAAAGCCTGCAACAGCTGGATATGAAGAATATTCGCCACTTATTCTGCAAGGGCATATGGATATGGTCTGGGAAAAAAATAAAAATACGCAGTTTAATTTTGAAACTCAAGGAATTGAACTTGTTGTAGAAGATGGATTTTTAAAGGCAAAAGGAACTACGCTTGGGGCAGATAACGGAATTGCAGTGGCTTATGCACTTGCGATACTTGACAGTGATGACTTGAAACATCCAGAACTTGAAATAATTCTTACAACTGATGAAGAAGATGGAATGAGCGGAGTTAATAATCTTGACTTTGGGATTTTTTCTGGAAAGACGCTTATAAACTTGGATACTGAAGAATATGGTCAAGTTTATGTAAGCAGTGCAGGTGGAGCAAGAATTTTTAATGAATTTAACTTTGATGCTGAAAAACTTGAAGATGACGATACTGTGATAAGTGTTGATGTGAAGGGGCTTCTTGGAGGACATTCTGGAGCTGAAATTCATTTGGGGCTTGGGAATTCTAATAAAATTTTAGCAGAAGTTTTGAATCATTTGAATAAAAAATATACACTTTCAATAATGGATATTGATGGCGGAGAAAAGACTAATGCGATACCTAGAGAGGCTGTGGCATTACTTGCTGTGAAACTTGAAGATGAAAAAGTCAGCGATTTTGAAAAATTGGCAAAATTGGCTTTTGAAAACGTGACAAAAGATTTTAAAATAATTGATAAGCATCCTGTTATTGAAGTTAAAGAAATAAAAAAAGAAGAATTGAAAAATCAAGGAAAAATGTCAATTTCCAATACAAATGCCGTTATTTCGTTTTTCCATGAATTTCCAAATGGAGTTATTGCAATGAGCAAGGATATTGAAGGGCTTGTGGAAACTTCAATAAATTTAGGAGTTATAAAAACTGAAAATAAAGATGGGAAAATTAATATAAAAGTTCAGTCATTGCCTAGAAGTTCGGTAAATAAATCGCTTGAAAAATTATTGAACGATGTGAAGGAACTTTCTGAAAAATATGAAGTAGCTGTAAAAATAAATTCGCCATATCCATCTTGGGAATATCGAAAAGATTCAAAAATCCGTGACATTGTGGTAAATTCATTTAAGAAAATAACAGGGAAAGAGCCTGAAATCAAGGCAATTCATGCTGGACTAGAATGTGGAGTTTTTGACAATAATATGGAAAATGTTGATATTGTTTCAATTGGACCTAATATTTATGGTGCTCATACGCCTGAAGAAAGAATGGAAATAGATTCTGTTGGAAAAACTTGGGAATTACTTTTAAAAGCTATGGAAGATTATAATATAAAAAAATAAAAAAAAGGAAATATCAAATGAAAAAAAAGCCAAATAAGCAAAAAGAAAAAATAAAAATAAAAGAAATTATAGTAGTTGAAGGAAGAGATGACATAACAGCCATAAAAAGGGTTGTCGATGCACACATTATCGCCTTAAATGGATTTTCTGCATTATCTAAAAAAACAATAAATAAAATAGTTGAATTGTCAAAAAATAATGACTTAATTTTATTTACAGATCCTGATTTTGCAGGAAAAAAAATTCGTGATACATTAAAAAAATATATTCCAAACATAAAACATGCTTTTATAAGCCAAAAAAATGCTACTAAAAATGACAATATTGGAGTAGAAAATGCCAATGATGAATCAATTTTAGAGGCATTAAAAAATGTTATCACAGCGAATCAAAATATTGAAAATAGATTTAGTATTGAAGATTTGATTGATAATGGATTTGTTTCTGGAAGTAATGCAAAAAAACGTAGAGTAATGCTTGGAGATACGTTAAAAATAGGCTATTATAACGCAAAACAGCTTTTAAAGGCCCTTAATTCATTTAATATTTCACGGGAACAGTTTGAAAAAACTGTTGAAGAAATAAATAAAAGTATTTAAAAAAGTTTTAAAAAAATATTACGATATTTAAAAAATTATTGAATTTATTAGAGAGAGTGCACATAATTTTGTGTAAACTCTCCACCCTGTAAATCTACATGTATCTATTACTGGACATACAAATTTGTATGTATATCCTGGAACTAAGAATTCTCGAAATAATGGAGGTAAATAATGATTTTTTCGTACTCTTTTATATTTATATTTTCAATTTTAATACAGTTAGTGAATACAGAGAATAATAGATTTATTTTATTTAGTTTTGATTTATATGTTTTAGCTACTATTGTAAATACTTTTATAAATATGTATAATGTTAAGTTATATTTCTTAGTACAATTATTGTTGTTCTCTCTAGTATGTTATATTATAAAAATACCTATTAAATCATTATTTAATTTAAATTTAATAGTATGGGCGTGTTTGATAGGTTTTATTTCAAAATCTATTGATAAAAGGGAAAATAAAATGATAATAAGTGAAAGGATTATTTGTTCAATTATAGTATGTTTTTTTTATATTTTTTTTAGATTTATAAATTGAATACCAAAGAAGAAAAAGCCCAAGGAGAGTATAGACTAGAGAGTTTATAGGAACTGGGAGGTGATTCTAATACAGACAAGTAAAATTAAATTTTGGACTATTATTTCAGTAAGTCTTTTTATTGTATTTTCTTTCAGAATTTTAATATCAATATTGAATAAAGTATATATACAAAATATATATTATAAAATTTCAGAATCCTATATATTAGATAGATATGATGAAAGATTTGAACAAGTTGATCTAGATATACTGGATATAAATTTTACGAAAAATTTGGGATTCACAAGATGTCCAAATATAATTAAAATTCAGCAGATAAAAAATTATATAGTAGGTTATTCATTAGGTGAAGAGAATATTACTTCTTTTGAAGAACAAAAGTATAAGACTAAAAAATTTTGTAAAGGTTATTTTTATATAAATTCTTTTTATGAAAAAGATTTTCAATTTCATTTAACAAAATTAGAGATAGAAAAAAAATTTGGAAATATCGAATATCTAAAAACAAATGATTTTTTAAATAAATATGGATATGGATCAAATAATCAAGAAAATATAACTAATATAATAATATATAATTTTTTATTAAGTATATTTTGGATACTATTAGTTTTTATCTTTCATTATAAATTTAAAAATTCAAAAATGGGGAATCATATAAGAAAATTCTTTGAAGATAGATTAAAAAAGGCAGGGATAATAAAATGATAAATTTTGATTTAGAAAATATATTAATAATTATTATTTTGTTGAGCTTTTTATCTCTACTTTTTCGAGTTATGTTAAGAACAAAAAAAACATATTAAAATTCACAATCATTTTATCTTTATGTTTATTTTTTGTATTATTTTGTGTTAGAGAAAAAGGAGAGAGTCGTTATGAGTTGACAGGCACGGGTACAACTTATGAAATTAATGCAAATAATAAGATTAGTAGTATTGGTATTTATTATGATGCTAATTTAAAAATATCACTTGCTAAAACTTTAAGGTCTTTATATTCTTTAAAGAATATAAAAATAATATATCAAAAATAAAGAAATAGGAACAACAGAAATAAATAAAAATATAGGTGAGTTAGATTGCGATAACGAAACTAACAGTTGTGAATATTCTATTAAAGAACCTTTAGAAAATATATTAAATAAAGAAAATTTGCAATCAAAATTAACTTCAGATACATTTATATATGGAATAAATTATTTTAACTTTAAGGTATTTATTGAAAGTCAGAAAAAAAATCAAAAAACAGAATTTATAATAGATCAAGTTGGTATACGTTATATAAAATCAGGATTAGAGTTGAACTGGATTCCAATGTAAGAAAATGTCCGCAATTTTGTATAAACTAACAGATAAATCCAGTAAATTCAGTACTTTATTGTTCTATTTACATAAAAATTTTTACACACCCTTATTAGAAAATCTGCCTTGATTATTTTAACTTTTTTTACTTATACATTTACTTTTTTAACGTAAGGGCATCAAATGCCATGCCCTTACAACCCAATTTATGCAAAACTTTTTTACTTATAAAAATTTTCACAAAATTATAGCAAAAACAATTATTTTTTTTAAAAACAACTAAATTAAGCAAGCATTAATTACCCCAATTTTCTACAAAAAAATAAATTACTGTAGATCCAACAAATTTAAATCCTCATTTTTTAAAATTTTTATTAATTTTGTTAGAAATTCAGCAGTAATAAACGCTTCTAACACATCTTTCCAATTTAGAAATATTATTAAGATTTTACATATTTCAAATATTCATTTATAAATAAGTCAATATCTCCATCCATAACCTTTTCAACATTTCCCTCTTCAGCCTTTGTCCTATGATCCTTAACCATTTTATAAGGTTGAAAAACATAAGAACGGATTTGACTCCCCCATTCGATTTTAGATTCAGTTCCCTTTAATTCTGCCATTTCCTTTTCCCGTTTTTCCAATTCCAATTCAAACAATTTAGATTTTAATATTTTCATTGCAGTTTCACGATTTTTCAGCTGTGAACGCTCATTTTGGCAGGTAACTACGGTATTTGTTGGGATGTGAGTAATTCTAACGGCTGAATCTGTTGTATTTACATGCTGCCCTCCAGCACCACTTGCCCTATAAGTATCAATTTTCAAGTCTTCTGGACGAATATCAATTTCAACGTCATCTTCTATTTCAGGCGTTACATTCACTGCAGCAAACGAAGTATGCCGTCTGGCATTTGAATCAAATGGTGAAATTCTGACAAGTCTGTGAACTCCTTTTTCCCCTTTTAAATAACCATAAGCATAGTTCCCCTTTATATTTAGCGTAATACTTTTAATTCCAGCTTCTTCACCAGCCAGGCTGTCAAGCACCTCAACCTTAAAATTATGCCGATTTGCCCATCTGTCATACATTCTATAAAGCATTTCAGCCCAGTCACATGCCTCCGTTCCACCAGCTCCTGAATTTATCGTAAGAATAGCATTGTTCATATCGTATTCTTCATCCAGAAGCAATTTTGTCTTAAAATTGTCAATTTCATTTTTCAAATCCTGTGACTTCTGCTCAAGTTCATTTTCAAACGAATTATCTCCCATTTCAATAAATTCAATAATTGTAGAAACATCTTCAAAAATCCCATTTAACTTATCATACTCTTCAAGCAATTTTTTCTTTGCACTAATATTTTTCAATATTTCCTGACAGTTATCCGTATTCCAGAAGTCCACCTCAAATGTCTTTTTTTCCAATTCACTAATTTCATTTTTTAAATTTCCAATGTCAAAGATGCCTCCTGATTTCTTCAATATTAACTTCATTTATTTCATTTTGTTTTTTTATTTCAAATAAATCCATATTTTTTGCCTCTTTCTTTTTATTTTTTTCTTTTTCAAAATTCTCTTTTTTTCAAAATTTTAGGAAAATATAAATATTAAAAGAAGCTGCTCTTAAAAAACAGCCTCTCTTTAAGTTTTTAGAAAACAAAAACTTTTTTATATTTCAGATAATAATTATTTTCTTAAACCTTCAACAACTTTACCAGTTTCTTCGTTGTACCAAACTTCATTTTTCAATGGTTCATCTTTAACATAAGATAAAATATTGTTAAATGTTGCTTCAGCGATGTTATCCAATGCTTCAGTTGTCAAAAATGCTTGGTGAGAAGTTAGCACAACATTGTTAAATGACAATAATCTAGCTAATAAATCATCTTCTAACACGCTTGCTGATTCATCTTCAAAGAAGTAGCTGCTTTCATTTTCATAAACATCAAGTCCAGCTCCACCAATTTTTTTATCTTTTAATCCTTCAACCAATGCTTCTGTATCAATTAATCCACCTCTGGCAGCATTAATTATGATAACACCGTCTTTCATTTTAGCAATAGTTTCTTTATTAATTGTGTGTCTTGTTTCAGGGAATAATGGGCAATGCAATGAAATTACATCAGATTTTGCAAATACTTCATCTTGTGTTACATAAGTGAAATTTTCTTCTTTTGCAGCTTGTTCATTAGGGTATTTATCGTAACCAATAACTTTCATTCCTAATCCATTTAAAATTCTTATGAAAATTCTTGCTATTCTACCAGTTCCTATAATTCCAGCTGTCTTACCATTTAAGTCCATTCCAGTTAATCCTGCAAGGCTGAAATTTCCTTCTCTTGTTCTGTTGTAAGCCTTGTGAGTTTTTCTGTTTACAGTCATAAGCAATGCTAATGCATGTTCAGCAACAGCATACGGTGAATATGCAGGAACTCTTAAAACGGTAATTCTGTTTTCACGGGCAGCTTTTAAATCAATATTATTGTAACCAGCACATCTTGCCGCAATTACTCTAACTCCATTTTTTGAAAGTATGTCCAACACTTTCGCATTTAAGTCATCATTTACGAATGTACATACAACATCTTGATATTTTGTAAGCATTACATTTTTCAAGCTTAATTTTTCCTCAAAATAAGTAATATCAGCTCCAAAAGTTTCATTCCATTTGTCAAAAAATTCGATATCATAAGGTTTTGCATCGAAAACTACAATTTTCATTTCATATTCCTCCTAAAATTTATTATTATCTTCTATGTTCATTATACCAAAAAAAATTAGATTAAGTCAAATAGTTTTGCAATATTTATTATTTTTTATTTAACTAAGTTATTTTTTTTTATTAAAAATGACCCATTTCTGAGTCATTTAATTATTTTATCTTTTACTATTTTTATAATAACTATCTCTTATCTCTTTTAAAATTCGTTGTGCCTTTGCATTTTCTTCCTTAGTATGTCTTATTGCCTCTACATTTCCTTTACTATCAGATTTTATTATTATTTTATCTGTATTCTTTGAAGTTTTGGATGGTTTTGCTGCTTTATTTCCGCTAAAATAACTTGCTCTTGCTTCCTTTAAAGCATTTTTTGCTTTTCTTACTTCTTCTGGTGTTAATTCATGTTTTTCAGTAGTTGTAACTTCTGGCTCAGGAGTAAAAACTGGAGCCGCATTAGTGATTTTAACTTTTTCCCTTTTATTTTGTCTATCTTGCGCAGTTTGTTCCCTTTGCAATTTTTGTTCTGCAGCTTTTTGTCTTCTTTCATTTCTTTCTTCAGTTATACGTTTTTCCTTTTCTTCCTTTTCCTGTTGAATTTGTTTTTCTCTTTCTGCCTTTTCTTGAGCTAGCCTTTGTTCTTTTTCAGCTCTCTCTTTAGCTTTTTCAGCTTCAATTTGCTGTTTTTGCATTTTATAGTAATCATCCCTAGCCTTTTTTAATATCGTTTGTGTGCTAATCGCAAATAATGGGATTCCTACTGCTATAATTGATGTTATAATTATTAATTTTTTTTTATCTTCCATAAATTTCCTCCTTATTTAATTTTTAAATAAAGTAAATTTGAATATATTTAAATAATTATTTGTTATATAAATCACAAAAAATTTTAAATACTATTCTGCAGTTAGTGTATCACAATTCTTTTATCTTTTCAATTTATTTTTTCTTAGTATTCTTTTTTATTATTTTTAATATGCTTATTATATTCAGCTCTCTAAAAATTTAATTGATAAGATTAAAACCAAAAATTTTTTATTATATTAAATATGTAAATTACCTTGCTTTTTTAGCTAGAATATGATATTCTTTGCTAGTAAAATATTGAAATTTATTAAAAAAAATAGTATATTAATAAGTAGCTAGATTTTAAAGAAAAATAGGAGGTAATATGGCTTTAATTATACAGAAATATGGCGGAACTTCCGTTGCAAATGCCGAGAGGGTAAAGGAAGTGGCTAAAAGAGTTGTAAAGTATAAAAAGGCTGGACACGATGTAATCGTTGTTGTATCTGCACCAGCTGGAAGAACTGATGCATTAGTAAAAAGAGCTTATGAACTTTCAGATACACCAAACAAACGTGAATTTGATATGCTTTTAACTTCTGGGGAACAAATTTCTATTGCATCACTTGCAATTGCTGTTGAAGAACTAGGAGAAAAGGCTGTTTCACTAAATGCCTTTCAAGTTAATTTTAAAACTACGTCTGTACATACAAAGGCAAAAATAATTGATATAGATACGCAGATTATACAGGAAAAATTAGATAAAGGAAATGTGGTAGTGTTTGCAGGGTTTCAAGGAATTACTGAAAATAATGAAATTACTACACTTGGACGTGGTGGTTCTGATACGACTGCTGTTGCTTTGGGAGCGGCACTTGATGCTGATGAGGTGGAAATTTATACAGATGTTGATGGAGTTTATACTGCAGATCCCAGAATTGTAAAAAATGCAACAAAATTAAAAACAATTTCATATCAAGAAATGCTAGAACTAGCTGCCTCTGGAGCAAAAGTTCTGCATCCAAGATCAGTTGAAATTGCTGCAAAATATGGTATAAAAATACATTTACGTTCATCATTTGATGACTCTACTGGAACAATTGTTCAAAAGGATGAAGAATTTGAAAAATTTGAAAATCAAAATATTTACACAGAAGGAGAAGCTATGGAAAAAGTAAAAATTGCAGGTATTACATCTTCTAAAAATGAAGGAAAAATCACACTTTTTGGAGTGCCTGACAAACCAGGAATTGCCGCAAAAGTATTTTCTAGACTTGCAAAAGAAAAAATAAGTACTGATATAATCTTACAAAGTTCAAGTATCAACAAAGAATTAAATAATATTTCATTTACTGTAAAAATTGATGATTTAAAGGAAGCTGTGGCAATTTCAGAACAAATTAAAGAAAAAATTGGAGCCGAAGGAGTTCTATATAAGGAAAAAATTGCAAAAGTTTCTGTTGTTGGAATTGGTCTTAAGAGTCACTATGAAACTACTGCTGAAATTTTCGATACACTTGCTGAAAATGGTATAAATATTGATATGATTTCTTGCTCAGAAATTAATGTTTCTTGTATTATTCACGAAGATGATGTAAATAAAGCAGTAAATGCGCTACATAAAAGATTTATTGAAAATGAAGATTAGTTAAAAAATTATAATTTAGAATTTGATAAATAAATATTTTATATTTTTAAAAATTAGAAAGTGTTGTTTTTATCAGTTTTATTTAAAGATAATCAAAATATATAAATTTATGAAATAGTGCAAGAACACTCACAACTTTAGTCGTGAGAGGTTCAGATTATTTGTTAAAGTAAAAAAGATTGTCAAACATATTATTTAAATAACTAAACTAAAAACAAATTAATAATATTTATTGAAAGAAAGGACTTTAGAAAATATGAAAATAGGAATTATTGGATTGGGAACTGTTGGTGAAGGAGTTCTTAAAGTACTAACAAAAGAAAAAGAAAGCATTTTTGAAAAATCAAGAGCTGACATTGAAGTAAAATATGCGTGTGATTTAAATATAGATCGTGAATTTTCATTTGATTTTGATAAATCTATTCTTACAAATGACTATAAAAAGGTGTTAAACGATCCTGAAATCAAAATCGTTGTAGAACTCATCGGTGGAGAAACTATCGCAAAAAAAATAATTATTGAAGCATTTCAAGCTAAAAAAAGTGTCGTTACAGCAAACAAGGCACTAATTGCAAAATTTGGAGTTGAATTATTTCAAATTGCAAAAGAAAATGGCGTATCATTCTTATTTGAAGCGGCTGTAGGTGGAGGAATCCCTATTGTTACGCCTTTAATGGAAAGTTTAGTTGCAAATACAATTACTGAAATCCGTGGAATTATGAACGGAACTTCAAATTACATTTTGACAAAAATGAAAGAAGATAACTTATCGTTTGACGAAGCATTAAAAATTGCCTCTGAAAAAGGATATGCAGAAGCTGATCCTACATTTGACGTAGATGGAATTGATGCAGGACATAAAATTAACATTTTGGCTTCACTTGCCTATGGAGGTTCAATTAAATTTAAAGATATGCAGTTATCAGGAATTAGAGATATTAGCACAGTTGACATTTTCTCTGCAAACAAACTAAATTTGACTATAAAGTTAATCGCAAGTTCGAAATTATTATCTGAAAAATCAGCACAAATTTCAGTTGAACCAACATTAATTCCAAATAGTGAAATTTTAGCAAAGGTTGACGATGTCTACAATGCAATTGAAACAACAGGTTCTTATACAGATAAGACTTTATTTTATGGAAAAGGTGCTGGAATGGATCCAACTGCTTCAGCAGTAGTGGCTGATATTGTAAAAATTGTAACAAGAAACCATATTGAATCAGATTACTTCTTCAATTCTACAAAAGTATTTGAAATTGTAGATTCAAACATAGTAAAAGATTCTTACTATGTAAGAGTTTCAGATGATTTTGATATAGAAAATTCACCATTTGAACTAATAAATCAAATTGAAAATTACTACATTATCTTGGCAGATAATCTTTCAAAAAATGAAATTAACGAAATTTTGAAAGATGCTAAAGAAAAACTTGTATTGAGAATTATGAAATAAAAATAATTGAAAAGGAAAAATCTTATGAATCCTAAACTTGAAGAATGGGAAACATATCTTTATCCAGTTAGCGAAGAAAGTTATACTTATTAAATAAAGTCAAAAAAATCAGGAATATTATCAAATGTACTCCTGATTTTATTTTATCTTATTTAAATTTCAAATTATTTAATAGCCATTAAAATATCCTTAACAATTTGTTCTTTCGTAAGTCTATTTTCCTCAAAAAATACATCATAAGGAACTTCATCAGTAAATTCTTTTTTAGCACCCACATTAAGCACTTTCATGTCAGAAGTCCCGTAGAAGCTAGAAATTTTCGTTCCAAATCCACCTTCTTTTTGTCCGCTTTCCAATGTAACCACCAATTTGTGATTTTCTCTTAATTCATTCAACAAATTTTCATCAACACCACTTATAAATCTGGGATTTATCAATGTCGCATCAATTCCAGCTTTTTCCTTCAACAGTTCCTTCACTTCTTTACCTAATGCAAAAAATTCTCCCAATCCAATAATCGCCACATCATTTCCTTTTTCCACAACTTTGTAGCTATTCAAGTTAGAATAATCTTTATCCACATCAGTTTCAGAATGTTGAACTGCTCCACCAGGCACTTTTATAAATACTGGATTTTCATTTTGATCAATCGCCCAGTCAAGCATTGCTAAATATTCTTCTTTTGTAGTTGGTGCCAAATACACGATATTCGGTATATTTGAAATCATCGGTATGTCAAAATATCCTAAATGTGTTACATCATTCATACCTTTTAATGTTCCGCCGAATACTAAAGTAACCGTTGGTGCTTTATTTATCGCAATATCATGCGAAATTTGGTCATAAGTTCTTTGAACAAAAGTACTAATTACCCCAAATACTGGTTTTGCACCATTGGTAGCCATTCCCGATGAAAAAGTTGTCGCATGTTCTTCGGCAATTCCAACATCAACATATTGTTTTCTCAATTTATCCAATTTTTCTCTTCTGTCTTTTGTAAATCCAAATCCCATCGGAACACCAGCGTTAATAAATGTAACTGTCGGATCTTTTTCCATTTTATCTGTCAAGAAATCAAATGTTATTGTTCCAAATTCCTCTTTTGGTTCAGGTTTAGTTTTTGGTTCACCTGTTTTTGGATCAAAGTTTGCATTATAATGCCAGGGTTCTCTATCTTTTTCAGCATATGGCAACCCTTTTCCTTTTATTGTATGAATATATAAAACTATTGGATGATCAATGTCTTTCACTTCTTCAAATACTTCAATCAATTTATTAATATCATGTCCATCAGCCACATATTTATAATCCAAACCAAGCGATTTAAAGAAATTGTTTGGTGCCTCACCATTACTTTCTCTCAATTCCCTTAAATTTTTATACAATCCACCATGATTTTCCGCAATTGACTGATCATTATCATTTGCAATAATTATCAAGTTGCCACCTTGTTCAGCAGCATTACTCAATCCTTCATAAGCAAGTCCTCCACTTAATGAACCATCTCCAATCAATGCAATGATATTTTCTTTAGCACCTCTCAAATCTCTAGCTTTTGCAAGTCCTGTCGCCAAACTAACTGATGTTGAAGTATGTCCAACCCTAAAGAAATCATGCTCACTTTCATCTTGGTCAGTATACCCATTAACAGTTTTAAATTTACTCTCATAAAGAAATCCATCTTTTCTCCCTGTTAAAATTTTATGCGGATAAGCCTGATGCGACACATCAAACACAATTTTATCAATTGGCGAATTAAACACATAATGCAAAGCAATCGTCATTTCAACCACACCAAAATTAGGTCCCACATGCCCTCCTTTAGGATAATTTGTCAATCTATTTAATAACGCTTTTCTTATGTCAGCCGCTAATTCAACCAATTCTTCTCTTTTTAAATTTTTTAAATCTTTAGGTGAATTTACTTTCTCTAATGCCATTTTTCCCTCCTATATTTATTATTTTTTCAAAGATTTTCTGGTTGAATTGTAACAAATATTTTTTATAATTTCAAATACTTTTTTCTCATAGCTCACTATGCCCTTTAGTTATAAAATGTTCTAAAGAAATAAAAAATATTCAAAAAATTAGAATTACTTTCTATGAGGAGAAAATTAAAATTACTAGTATGAAATGTTGTTAAAAATAGAAAAAATTATCAAAATAATGGAAATATCAAGGAAATTTGCTTGACAAGTAGGTAAAAATAATATATAATTAACTAATATGAGCCTTTCCCACAAAGGACCGTTATTCTATAAATATTAGAGAATAAAAACAGGAGGAAACAAAGTGAGTAAATACACTGTAATGCAAAAAAAGGAAGAAGTTGTAAGAAACTGGTATGAGATAGATGCAGAAGGAAAAGTACTTGGAAAATTAGCTACTGAAATCGCTGTAAGATTAATGGGTAAACATAAACCAAGCTACACACCGCACGTTGATGGAGGAGATTTTGTTATCGTATTAAACGCTGATAAAATTGCTGTAACTGGAAAAAAATTATTAGACAAGAAATATTACAGACATAGTGGATATCCAGGTGGATTGAAAGTAAGAAGTTTAGAAGAAATGTTACAAAAACAGCCTACTGAAGTAATCAGAAAAGCCGTAGAAAGAATGTTGCCTAAAAACAAATTAGGAAGTCAAATGATTAACAGATTGAGATTATTCACAGGATCTGAACATGCACATACAGCACAAAAACCAGAAAGAATAGAGTTATAGGAGGTAAATTTTCGTGGCAGAAAAAATTCAATATTTAGGAACTGGAAGAAGAAAAACTTCAGTAGCAAGAGTAAGATTAGTACCAGGTGAAACTGGAGTAATAATAAATGGAAAAGATATGAGAGAATATTTTGGTGGAAGAGAAATTTTGGCTAAAATAGTAGAACAACCATTAGAATTAACAGAAACTTTAAACAAATATGGAGTAAAAGTTAACGTAAATGGTGGAGGAAACACAGGACAAGCAGGAGCAATTAGACATGGTGTTTCAAGAGCTTTATTAGTAGCTGACGCTGAATTAAGAGGAGCTTTAAAAGAAGCAGGATTCTTAACAAGAGATTCAAGAATGGTTGAAAGAAAGAAATACGGGAAAAAGAAAGCAAGAAGAAGCCCACAATTCTCAAAAAGATAGGAAAAAATATAATAAGAGATATTTTATATTCCCTTGGAAACACTGGTTTTCAGGGGTTTTTATTTTACAAAATTTTGTTAAAGCTATTGAATATTTTTTTAAATTAAGATATACTATAATAAAATAAAAACTAAATTTATAAATCATAACTGTTTTATTAATAACTTTAAGAAGTTAGATAAGCATATTTTTTGAAAGAAGGGATAAATAATGATAAAATTGATTGCAATTGATATGGATGGAACTTTGCTCAATGGAAAAAAACATATTGACAAGGCACAAAAGGAAGCTATTCACGAAGCAATAGACGCAGGAATAAAAATTGTACTTTGTACAGGTAGACCTTTATATGGAATTTTACCATTTTATGAGGAACTTGGGCTATCAGAACTTGATTCAGAAGGATATGTTATTTTGAATAACGGCTGCTCTATTCATAAAACAAAAGACTGGGAGCTGATTGACCAAGTAAATTTCACTTCCGACGATATTGATTATTTATACAAATTCTCTGAAGGTTATGATATAAACTTTACTTTGGTAAATGACTATTATTATTTCAACATAGACGACAGAAAGCCTACAGATGAGCTTATTACAGATGCTGAATTTGTTTTTTCAGATATTACAAATATAAGTCTCAAAGAAGCAAAAAATGGAAAACATAAAATAATAAAAATAATGTTCCTTGGAAATCCTAACATAATGGCAAATTTTCAAAAAGAAAATGAAAGTATTTTAAAAAATAAATACAGTAGTGTATTAAGTCAGCCTTATGTTTATGAAATACTGCCAAAAGGTAATAATAAAGGAACTGGATTAAAAAAACTTGCCAAAAAATTGGGAATTAAGCAAGAAGAAATAATGGCAATTGGAGATGGAAATAACGATATTGAAATGTTTGAGTATGCTCATTATAGTGTTGCAATGGAAAATGGAACAAAACCTGCTAGAAAGGCTGCAAAATATCAAACTGATAGTAATGAAAATAACGGTGTAGCAAAAGCGATTAGAAAATACGCTTTGAACTATTCAGAATAGCAATATTACTCTTCTTATAGAAATTATTTATTAAATTATGTAAAATAAATATAACCAAAAAGCAATTAGTAAAAATTAAAAGTTTTAAGGTTATATTTTTTTATAAGCCGTTGATATTTCAATTTTTTTATAGTACAATATATAAGAGTTACATTTAATAATTAAACTTAATGATTCTTTCAAAAAATATTAAAAAGAAAGGGCTAAATTTTATGAGAATTAAGGAAATAAAAGAGAAGATCAAAATTGGAATAGATAAAATTGGATTTGCAATGCCAAAATATTTTTTAGATATACGAGATTTGGCGATTGTAAGAAATGAAAATGAAAATAAATTTGTGAAAGGGCTTATGCAAAGTGAAATGAGTGTAGCACCTGTTACAGAGGATATTGTATCACTTGGAGCCAGTGCCGCTGAACAGATTCTAGATGAAGAAGATAAAAAAAATATTGAAATGATAATTGTCGGGACAGAATCAAGTGTTGATCAAAGTAAGGCGTCTGCTGTCTTTATTCATCATCTGCTGGATATTCAGCCTTTTACACGTTCCGTTGAAATAAAGGAAGCCTGCTATGGAGCTACTGCCGCACTAAGTTTTGCTAAAAACTATATTGAAAAGAACAAAAACGCTTCTGTTCTCGTAATTGCTTCAGATACTGCAAAATATGGGATTAACACTCCTGGAGAATCTACACAGGGGGCAGGAAGTATCGCAATGTTAATAAAAAAGGACCCAAAAATCGCTGTAATAAATGATGAAAATGTATGTCAAACACGTGATATTATGGACTTCTGGCGTC
>ERZ773069.396-NODE-396-length-29768-cov-5.353347_pt1 | contig 29768 bp, 20 predicted proteins | sample MGYA00580619_ERZ773069 | MGnify/ENA primary metagenome ERZ773069 (study PRJEB29015, sample SAMEA2738007) | human oral metagenome | biome: human oral; feature: human-associated habitat; material: dental | place: China | collected 2108 ...
AGGAGGTGATCCAGCCGCACCTTCCGGTACGGCTACCTTGTTACGACTTCACCCCCCTTACCAACCACACCTTCGGCGTCTCCCTCCTAAAAGGTTAGGCCGACGACTTCGGGTGCAATCGACTCGGGTGGTGTGACGGGCGGTGTGTACAAGGCCCGGGAACGCATTCACCGCGGCGTGCTGATCCGCGATTACTAGCAACTCCGACTTCATGGAGGCGGGTTGCAGCCTCCAATCCGAACTGGGACCGGCTTTAGGGATTCGCTCACCCTCGCGGGTTGGCAGCCCATTGTGCCGGCCATTGTAGCACGTGTGTAGCCCAGGACATAAGGGGCATGATGACTTGACGTCGTCCCCACCTTCCTCCGGCTTGACGCCGGCGGTCTCGTATGGGTGCCCGGCCTAACCGCTGGCAACATACGACGAGGGTTGCGCTCGTTGCAGGACTTAACCTAACATCTCACGACACGAGCTGACGACAGCCATGCACCACCTGTTTAGGCTCCTTTCGGCCACGACGTTTCCGCCGCTTCACCTAAATGTCAAGCCCTGGTAAGGTTCTTCGCGTTGCTTCGAATTAAACCACATGCTCCGCTGCTTGTGCGGGTCCCCGTCAATTCCTTTGAGTTTTACTCTTGCGAGCGTACTCCCCAGGCGGAGCACTTATTGCGTTAACTGCGGCACTGAGCCCTAACGGGCCCAACACCTAGTGCTCATCGTTTACGGCGTGGACTACCAGGGTATCTAATCCTGTTTGCTACCCACGCTTTCGCGCTTTAGCGTCAGTATCTGTCCAGTAAGCTGGCTTCCCCATCGGCATTCCTACAAATATCTACGAATTTCACCTCTACACTTGTAGTTCCGCTTACCTCTCCAGTACTCTAGTCATGCAGTTTCCAACGCAATACAGAGTTGAGCCCTGCATTTTCACATCAGACTTACATAACCACCTAGACGCGCTTTACGCCCAATAAATCCGGATAACGCTTGTGACATACGTATTACCGCGGCTGCTGGCACGTATTTAGCCGTCACTTCTTCTGTTGGTACCGTCATTTTTTTCTTCCCAACTGAAAGCACTTTACATTCCGAAAAACGTCATCGTGCACACAGAATTGCTGGATCAGACTTTTGGTCCATTGTCCAATATTCCCCACTGCTGCCTCCCGTAGGAGTAAGGGCCGTGTCTCAGTCCCCTTGTGGCCGTTCACCCTCTCAGGCCGGCTACCCATCATCGCCTTGGTGAGCCGTTACCTCTCCAACTAGCTAATGGGACGCAAAGCTCTCTCACAGCGCATATAGCTTTCATAATCTTAGGATGCCCTAAAATCATAATATCAGGTATTAGCATTCGTTTCCAAATGTTGTCCCTAACTGTGAGGCAAGTTCTTTACGCGTTACTCACCCGTCCGCCACCCAAACCGAAGTTCAAGTAGACTTGCATGTGTTAAGCATTCTGTCAGCGTTCATCCTGAGCCAGGATCAAACTCTTCGTTCAATCTTTTTAATAGCTCATTTTTGCTATTTTATTTAACACCAAATTTATGGTTGCTTTTTGTCTTTTTCTCTATTCTGTTGCTAATGTCCTTGTCTCATTGACATCAGTTATAATAACATTTTTCATAAACTTTGTCAACACAATTTTTTAATTTTTTTTAAAATTTATTTTTTTTATATTTTTTTCTTATATTTCAATAGAAAAAAATATAAAAAAGAGGTTGTTGCAAATTTACAGCAGCCCTCTTTATTAAGATTAATTAATTTTTAAAGAATACAAAAAATAAGCTACTCCATATGATAACATTGGAATTATACATTGTGAAACAAAGATATACTTATATGTATCTTTTAATTTAGTTTTTGCTATTGTATTTACTACTATTATTCCTGATGCAAAAGGCATAGCATCTAAACCTGAAGATGCTATAGCAGCCATTCTATGTAAAACTTCTACTGGTATTCCTGTTTTAAGCAATTCTAAGCTAAAGTTTTCTAAATAAATTGTAAGCCCTCCCACTGATGAAGCTGTTATCATACAAATTATATTAATAACTATAAACATTGATGTAAGAGGACTTGCTTTTATTTTAATTATCCAGTCAACTATACTTTTAAAAGCTGTTGTTTTTGATACTACTCCTCCAAATGAAATTATAGATGCTGTCATAAAAAGAACTTCTACTCCATTTTTTATTCCTATTTCCAAATCTTTCTTTATATTAAGATTTTTTCTAAAAATAACTATACTTAAAATAATTGAAATACTTATTCCTATACATAGAGCAAAATTTGATGATTTCATAGCAAATATATTAATTAAACAATAGTTGATTACTAATAATGTCAATAGAGGTGTATAGGCCAAAATTATTTCTAATTTTGTATTTTTTCTCTCTATGTTCTCTAATTTTTCACCTTCATCTAATATAAATTTTTTATCTGTTTTCTTTAATTTTTTTATAACATAACTATAAAAATAATAGTCACAGAAAAAAATAAAAATAGATGTTAATATTCCTATAAGTGGTGCTGAATAAATAGTTGTTCCAAAATATTTAGTTGGAATTGTATTTTGAATCGAAGGTGTCCCAGGAAAAACTACCATAGTTATTGAGGCTGGAATTGCTAATATCAATCCTGGGCAAACTTCTTTTGGTATATTTAATTTTGAAAATAAAAAAAGGCATATAGGGTATACAGAAAAAACTATTACAAAAATATTTATTCCACCATAAGACAAAATAAAAGTAATAATAAGTATAATCAATATAGCTCTTTTTTCTTCTATTTTACTTGCTAAAGATTTAGCTATAATTACTGATGCTCCACTCTTTTCCATAATCTTTCCAAAAATGGATGAGAGTATAAAAAGTAGAAACCAGTTTCCCACAAAATTCTTAAAAAAGGATGAGTATGTTTCAAAAATTACCTCTTCAATATTTAAACTATTAGTCAAAGCAAGGAATAGAGTTGATATTATAGATATTATCCATATATTCCAACCCCTAAAGATTAAGAATATTAATAGTATAAAAGTTAATAAAAGTCCTATTGTATTAATTTCCATATGTCACACCTCTTATTATCCTCAAAGTAATTTCCATTTATCTTTATAATTTTTTCAGCATTTTTTAAAAAATTTAAATATCTTTTTCTATAATTTTCTATGATTTCACTATCTATTTTTATATTTTGACTCTCAGTTTCTATGCCACAATATAAGTATTTTAATACAGGTTTAAAATCTAAGATTTTTATATAATCCTCGAAGCTTATTTCTGAGATTTCTTTTTTTCCATTAATATTGATATCAAATACAAGATAATTATTTAAATATTTAATATTAGGAGAATTATCTTCATAATGTTCTACATCATCATCTCTTACTCTACTTTTTGAATTCCCCATTATGTAATTATTTAAAATAATTGTATGATCATCTCCTAAGACTTCTATATTATTTTCTTTTAATTTTTTTACATAAAAAGATTTCCCAGACTTTGTATCTCCTATTAAAAAGAAAGCTTTTCCTTTATGATAAGCAAGTCCTGAATGTAATCCTATACCTTCATTACAAACTATATACCTATCAACTATCATTCTCAACATATAAAAAAGCCTACCTTCTGTTAATTTTTTATCACCTATATTAGCAATATTATTTTTTTCATCAATTAAAAATACATCTCCATTAAATGTGATTTTAAATTTTTTTTCTTCTCCAAGCTTATCTGTTATTCTATATGCTAGCTTACTTTGAAAATATTCACTATTTAATATTTTTTCTTCAAATAAACTTTCTGATTTAATTAATAATATATTATTTTTTACTTGAATTTCCATAAATTCTCCTAAAGTTTTTTTAACATTTCTTCTATATTGTCAAATATAAAACCTAATTTTTTTTGACTTTCTTCTATATTTAAAGAAACATCTTTTGGTCTTAAAGGATCATTTGAATCTTCTGGGGAAATATATTGACTATCCAAATTATAAAACTTAGCAATTTTTAAGCCAAACTCATATCTACTTATTCTTTCTCCACCACAGCAATGTAAAATACCACTTATATTTTTATTAATAACTTCTTTTATTTGTCTATAAATTAATTCAACTGATGTTGGACTCATATATTCATTTTGAGGTAAAATTATCTTTTCCCTACTTTTAAGCTTATATATAATATGGTCTATAATAAATCCTTGAACTAGTAATTTATCATTTTTTTTGACACTATCAAAAATTTCTCTTTGATTTTCTGGAATTTTTCCAAAATCAAGTGCAGTTCTACAAATTGTTATATTTTTATCTTTTTCTTTCAATTTTACAAAAATACTATTCAAAATTTAAGTTTTGAATAGTATTTTTTACTATGAAGTTTTTTAATTCACCATAATAATTTATAGGAGAACAGAAGCTATCTTCTTGGTAGTTTCCTAACTTTCCATCAAATACTTGATCACTTGAAATAAATATAAACTTTGCTTGATACTTTTTAGATAATTTATACAAATTCATTGTAGCTTGATAATTAATTTCATAACTTTCTTTTCTATTATTCTCACATTTAATTAATGCTTTTTCAGCACCTAAATGAATAACTATATCTATTTTATTTTGTGAAAAGATTTCCTCTAGTAAATTCCTATTTCTAATATCCCCCAAATAGAATTTATTCCATTTTTTTTCATTATTATCAACTATATCTAAACCAATAACTTTAAAGTCTTTCATTAATTCTTTTCCTATATACTGACCTATAAATCCATTAACTCCTGTTATTAAAATTGTTTTTTCTTTTTCTTCTATATCAAATGTTTTATAAATAAATTGTCTACTTTCTTTAGAAAAATTCTTCCAATTTCTTATAGATTTTATAATATCTAGATTTTCTTGTATTTTTTCTTCCTTTCTATAGAATTCCTTGTATTTCAATAATATTTCTTGATGTAAACTTAATATTTCTTTATTAAAAACAACTTTAAAATTTGGATTATGAATAAACTTATTATGGAGTACTCCAGAAAAAAAGTCTCCATCAATTTTTAGATATTTTGGTAGTATATAAATATTGTACTTATCTTTTTTTTCTTTGATTTTCTCATAAATGTGCTTTTCACCCTTAAAATTATAGTAATCATTATATGGATATTCTTCAGCATCTGTTAATTTTCTTAATAATACCTCATTTTGTTTAAAGCCTGAATTTATCATGTTTTTTAAATAATTTATATCAATAAAATCAAGAGAAACTTTTACATCATTTATCATTAATTTTGTTGCAAACAAGTCAACTGTTTTTGATAATACACTTTCTTTTACTACTTCAAAAAAATTAGGATTTAAAAATGGACTTCCCTCTATTTTATCAAAATTATTATATATGATTATGCAATCTAAATCCCCATATATTTCTTTTTCATTCAAACCTTTATAAGCTACTGAACCTATAATTACTAAATTTAAGAACTTTTCTTTACAAAACTCTTCTATATTCTTAATTGTTGAAACTAAATTTTGATACTTTGCTAGTTCTTCCAATTGTAATACTCCCCCTCTATCAAAATTATTTTTAGTACTCCATAAATTTTACATGTTTAAATTTACTTATTCTTATCTTTTCTCCATTTACTATTTTATCTTCTCCATCTCTATAGGAAAATCCATATAAAGGGATAAAGCCATTTTTTTTAGCTTCTGTAACTAAAGTATAAACGTAACCCCAATTCCCCTGTGCTATAATACAATCTTTTTCTTTTAAATTATTATTCATAAAATTTTTTAATTTTTCTAAATCTTTCTCATAGTTCTCATCACAGAAAACGTTTGACCATATTTTTTGTAAATCTTCTGGTAAAAAAATTATCTCTTCCACTCCATATTTTACTTTTAATTCATTTTTCTGTATATCATCTAAGTCATGTGATAAAAAAACTATTACTTTATGTTCTACCTCTTTCATTTCTTTTTTACATCCTTTTCATATTGTAAAAATGATTTATTGTATGCTTCTTTATTTTCTAGTAAAGCGTCTAATTCTTTTAAACATTTCTCTATTTCTTTGTCTATTTTTTCCAATGGAAAATACATTTCTCTCAAATTTATATGGGCACCTTCATTTCTAATAATATTCAAATATTCGTATTTTTTATAGAAATTATATAACTCTTTATGACCATATCTAGATGACTCCTCTAAGAAATCTTTTTTTATTCTTTGCTCTGCTTCTTTATTAGGCATATCTTTTTCAATCAACATTTTCAATATCAAATCCCACAATAAAAAAAGTGCTTGAGCAAAATTATTGAAACCTAGTTGATTTCTTACAGTTTCTTTAGCTTTTAAGTATTTATTTGTTCCTTTATATATATATTTTTCTTTGATAAAATTTAATATATCCTCTTCTATTTTATTTCCTATAAAATGAAAATTTTCAATTTCATTTCTCATCTTATCAACTATAGAAATCTGATTAAAATTGTATACTTTTGAAATTTTTTCCATCAGTTTTTTTAATTCAATATTTATATCAATTTTTTCATCAAATTTATTATATAATTTAAATTCATCAACTGTTTTAAATAAGTTCATTACTGAATTTATTCTATCTAAATCCTTTACATCTACTACTCCTTTTTTTATTATTGGGATATATACTAACTTTTTTATTCTAATCATTCCCAAAAGCTCTAAACAATGTAAATTTATATAATTTAAAAAGCTAATATCTCTGAAAGAAAATGTAAAGTCATAAGTTACAGAGTATTTTTTACTTGTCCTAATTAACTTTTCAGCTATTTTTTCAAAATATTTATTTCTTTCAATTTCAGAAAAAGAGTTATCTATCACAATTGCTTCAAATTTTTTATCTAATTTTTTTAATTCCTTATTTAAAGTTTCTTCAAATTCTTTCTCTGGGATATCAATTGTTATATTATTTTCTCTTTTTATATCAAGCTTTTCTTCTAATATCCAATTATCAATAAATTTATTCCAAACATTCGAATAGAGTCCTATTAAAAATATCTTCTCAAACTTAGTCTCTTTCATTAAAGCCTTAAATGAAAATCTAGTTGATAAATTTTGTTTTTTATAGTTCACTACTTCATAATTATTGGCATTCCCTATATTTACTATCAAAACTTCAGAATATTTTTCTTTTTTTGTATTTTGATAAAAATTTTCTTCTATAGCTTTCTGCAATACTTCATAACTAACACCTTTCATACTATAGGGATGAACTATACTATTCCTTATATTTCTCAAATTGGATAAATTAGTTGCTTCATATTTTGCTATCATTCCTAAAGGTTCATTGGATAATTCTAAGTGATAGTCTAATAAAGTATCTTTTTCTAGTGTGTTTGATAACAATTTTCTCCACTGTTCTATTTTAGTTTCTATAATTTTTCTTTGAATGTAAACTGTATATTGCCATTTTTTACTTTTAAAATTTTTTAAAGATTCAACTAATTCACTTGTTAAATTATATTGTGTATAGACATATATCTTTTTTAATACATATTTTAAGTTGTTATCTTTTAAACGTCCCATAAATTTCATTGGACAAGCATACTTTGAAAAAGCACTTATTTCATCAGTGTAATCTAATTTATCTAAAAAATCTTTTAATGATATAGTCTCATAGATTTTTCTATCTCTATCCTTCTCCTTTGTATACAATATTTCTATATTATTTTTTTTATAACTCTTTCCAACAATCAAATTTAAAAGTTGAACTACAAAAATAGGAAGATCTCTTTTTCCTCCAGTTATATCTACCCATATTTTTTCTGAATTCATCATCAATTCTTGTAGTTCATAAATATAATCTATCATTTCTTTCTTTGCTAAATCTTCTTCAAAATATTTTATTATAATTTTATCTTTTAATTTTTCATCATTTAGAAAAAACTCTTTTATAGTTTCTAAATCTGGAATTTCTTTTAGAAATTCTAGATTTTCTTCACTTGCTTTTTCACCATAATATTTTAAATACATCAACTTATATAAAAAATCCCATGAGCTATTAGAATTACCAAAACATATAATTTTATCAAAATTTATCTCTTGGAAATAAACTTCTAAGAAATATTTACCAGGATGCATTTGATTATTAAATACACATGATGTATTTTGAGATTTTTCATTAAGTTTATTCCCCAATGAAAACATTAATATATTACTCATTTTCATCTCCATCATTTGAAATTTCACTTATTTTTATATCTTCTTCATCACTACCATTAATACAAACTAAAATTGCATATAAAAGATCTGGAATATTATCATTTCCTTTTTTATTTATATCTTTAAATTTTAATTTAGAATTCAATTTAATCTTTAAATCAATTAATTTTTCTAATATTTGATACAGTTCTCTTATATCCTGATTATTCAAAGATAACTTCTTTAAAAATTCTTCATCATTATTGTAAAATTCTCTTAATCTAAAAACAGAATATATATATTCTAAAGAAAATAATAATATTTTTTTAAGATTTTTCTCCTCTAGTTTTTCCTTATTTTCAATAATATATTTATCTAAATGAATAGTTTTAAAAAAATAAAATAAAATTTTATCTCTATCAAAATTTAAAATAAATTTCCTATCTCTCCAAACAGCTTTTGAAAGAATTTCAAGTTTTTGTAAAAAATTAATTTTTTCACTATGTTCAATATTTTTATATATTTCTTTTTGATAACTATTACTAAAATCACCTAACCCGTATCCAACATTAGTTATATCAAAATTCTCTGGAATTTTCTCTAAAAATTTTTTTGCTATATTATAATATTCTGTTCCAAAATCTTTTGAAATTAAAGAAATTATAAAAAATAAATAATCTTTGTTTTCAATTTTTTCAAAATTGTCCAAGAGTGTACTTTTTACATTTAAGAAATATTTTCTAAAATCTTCACTACATCTCAAATCATGTACAGATCTTCCATCTCTAAACAATTTATAAAGTAATGCTATCAAATATTTATCATAAAACAAATTGGTTCCATCGACTATTCTTTCGGCATAATAATGTTGATAACTCTTGCTTCTATCTTTTATATTTTTACAGTTATATTTTCCTTCTTTATATACTAATTCTAACTCTATTTGATCTGTAGAATATGAGCAATCTTCCCAAAATAAAAATGATTTTTGATGAATAAATAAATCAACTTTTTCTTTATTATCACCAATAAAAGCATTTAATTTTGTATAATACAAATCATTTTTATCTTTTTTCCAATTTTCTTTAAGATTATCAATTTCTAATATTTGATTTTTTACTCTACTATTTCTACATATAATTGTTATGTATTCACCTTTTAATAATGTACTAAAATTACTTCTCCATATATTTTTAGAATTTAATTCAATAAAAACTCTATTAGTTTGATTATTTAGTAATTGAAAGCCTGCATCAAATTTTTTATAAGGTAAAATTACTTCATTTCTTATATCATCATCTTTTAACTTAATAAAAGCTAATGATTTACTTACAACATCTATATTTTTAGTATTAATAAACATTATATTAGTAATACTTCTAAACAATTCCTTCTCTTTTGCTATTTCAGTTATAATTTCAGGGCTATCCCAATCTTCTCTATCTGGAAATTGTGGATATTTTAAATCCTTATATTCATATTCTTTTCTTTCTTCCCAAACAACTTTAACTCTTGCAAATTCTTTTGATTTAACTGGTGTAAAATATAATTCATAGGGGTCATCTGAGCCATAAGTATATGATAATTCTAATTTACATTCTATATCTTCTTTCAATGGGTTTTTATGTTTTACAACTGCTTCATACATAATTTCCTCATTTTGATCTTCTCCAACTAAAGTGAATTTATGTTTATCTTTTCCCTTTGCTAAAGTAATATATCCTTCTATAGGTATAGATTGTTTTTCATCATACATAGGCTGAACTCTTTGATTTTTTATTAAATCAAATCTTCCATACATTTTCTTTATACCTAAATAAGGTAAATAATCTCTCCATAAAATAACTTTTTCATTTTTTTCTTTATTTAACTCATTAAAAATTCTATGATAACTACTACAACCTTTTACTAAATCTTTTGGATTTAAATAGTTAAAAGTTCTATAGTAACTTTCATCAATTTTTATACTATTTTTTAATGTTATTATATGAAGATTTTCTTTAGTAATTTCTTGATTATTCTTTAATACCTCATCTACTATTTCACTTATATCTATTCTATTATCTTTAATTAATTTAACTATCTTAGAATCAAATTCTAAAATTTTATCATTTAAAACTAGTTTAAATTTTTCAAATCCATTTATTAAATCTTCTATCTCATTTAAACTATATAACTCTTCTAATTCTGAGCTATTAACATTTAAAATTTCTTCTAATTTTTCAAAAAAAGAGCTTTCTATTTCTTTTTTATTAGTCCAATATCTTTCCCAAATGAAATTAGAATAGTTATCTTCTTCTTTTGCTCTTAATAAAGTAAATGTTATTTTTTTATTTACTATATCAAAAATTAAGATATTTTCATTATTTTTATACTCATTTTTAAAGATTACATTGTCATTTAGAGCATAAACACTAGCTATACTTCTTGGAAGTATTCTTACTTTTTTGTAAGATAATCTTAATTTTTTACTTAATGCACTTACTTGAAATGGATCCAATATATCAGGAAAGGCCGTATTTAGAATATTTGTTTTTATATTTCTTTCTACAATTTTCATAACCCTTCTGAGTTTTTCTTCGTTCTTATTATTTAAAGTCTTTGAAAAAGAAAATGTCTCTATGTCCTCATTAAAAAATATTGCTTCTGATTTTTCACAAGAAACAAAGTTATTTTCCGAAAACTGCTGAAATAAAATTTTATTACTAAGATTTAAAATTTCATCATTCTCATTTGCACATATAGGTTTTATATGAAATAAATCTGTCGAAATTATTTTTTCATTTATTAAAATCTCTTTTTCTTTTCTATTATATTTTTCTTTTAACTTTGTATTTTTAATGTTGGCTAAATTAACTAACTTATTTTCGGGACTTATTGCAATAATAGGTTTGTATTCTTCTATTTTATAATCTTTAATAATGACATTAAAAGGAAGCTGAGGAAATATATAGTTATTTCCTCTTGCTTTTAATATTTTCTTTAGATTATCTACAGTATCTATTCTTTTACATGCTTCTGTTTCATCTGAATATTTTTCTATATCTAGATCTAAATCCCTTAAATCATTCCATGCATTCCAAACTCTTCTATAATTTTGATCTGACAATAATGTGTTATTAGGTGGAAGATTTGTCCATCTTTTTACCTCTTCAAGTTCATCATTTTTTAAAAAAGTATCAATTATTGTATAAAGTTCTATAAATAATTTTTCTGTTAAGTCTTTTGGAAGATTATCTAATCTAAGTTCTAAGTAATATTTTATTTGTTTCAAAAATTCTACAAATAATCTATTTTCTCCAGTGTCTATTGATAATCTTCTTTTTATTGATAACATATTTCTAGCACTAGCTAATTTTTTTCTTATTGTATCTCCTGGCTTTCTACTAAGCCACATGATTCCTTTGCTATTAATCTCCTTAACTTTAGAAGCTGGAAGCATAATATCTTCTCTTATTATTTTGGTTCTCATATTATTCATTATATAAAAAATTGAATTTTTTACTGTCTCTAGAAGATGAAGTAAAATATCCTTTTTCTCTACTTCTTCTTGGTAATTTTCTAAAAAGTTATCTAGATTATAATTAAAATACTCTAAATAATCTTTTTTAGAAATATTTTCAAATCTTATTATCCAGTCTTGAAGTTCAAATATATCTTTAGCATTAATTTCTAAACTTTCATCATTGTATTTTTCACATAATTCTTTATAAGTTTTTATAAAATTCTCCATTATTCTTCCTTTTTAATCTCATTATCTTCATCAATGTTGTTAGATAACTCAAATTCTCCTTCATTTAAATAATATGCACTGCCCCAAACAAATTGTCCAAACCCTTGTTCTTTTGCAAATTTAAAGTCCTTTTCTAAATGAGAGAAATTTTCATTTAATAATATATTCAATATATTATTTAATACTTCTTCACCTTTTCCTCTTGTTTCAATCCCTCTCAATTTTGGCATTACTTTTTGAACTATTTGATCTTCAAAGGCTAAGTCCATATTATTTTTTAATTCGTTAGATAGCTCTTCACCCAAATCGTTCCCTTGTTCTTTTTCAAGTTGAAATTGAGAAATTACATAAGGATGATTACATATATAATGTTCTATTGATTGCCATACACGATGTCCTAAAGCCCTTCCTACTTTTTCAAGTTCATCATTTATATCTTCAATAATTTTTTTATATTCCTTCATTCTTTTCTTTTGTGCATCAGATGAAGCATCTTCTTTTCTATTAATTACCCATTTATCCCATATTTCTCTAGGTAACATTTTTGATTTTTTATCTTTTATTATTTTATTAATACTTTTCATTTCCTTACGACTTTCTAAAGTTTTAGGTCTTGGGAAATTTATTATAATACCTCTATCCAAGACTTTATCTGACAAAGATTTAGTTGTTTCATCTTGGTTCATAGTTCCTGCCCACAAAATATTTCTAATTAAACTTAATTTTAAAGAATTACAATCTGATCCTAACTTCACTTCTATATATGGAAGATCGTTTTTACTCTTTCCTCTTCTTTCTTCTAGTTTACTTAAAAATTCTGCAAAATAGTGCTCAACATGTGCTAGATTCATTTCATCAAGTAATACTAAACTCATATATTTATTGTATTTTTCTTCATCTATACAATTTGCTAAAAATCTTAATAATGGTTGTGTATCAAACCTATTATCAATAGAGTTAAAATATCCTAACATAGACTCTTGACTATCCCAATTTGGTTGGACAGGAACACTTATGAAGTTCAATCCTCCAAATCTTGCATATAATTTAGGAAGTTCTGATTTCCCTGTTCCACTGACCCCAGCTAAAACAGTTATTATAGACCAATCTGAAATCTTTAAAGCTGTATGAAAAGCATATAGTATTCTTTTATTTAATTTAATACCATATTCTTCAGAAGTTTTTTCTATATTTTCCAACCAAGATAGTTCATTAATATCAGTTTCTTGGTATTTTTCAGGATAAGCTTCATAATCTAAGCCACTTCCTTTAATTTGTTGTATTCTTTCTGCTTCTGTCAACAAAGCTCCTTCTGGAGTCATAATTCTACTCAATCTTGCACTTAACTTTTCTTTTTCTTCTTTTTCATGTGTATAATCCAATTTTAAAGTATCTATTTCATTTATTAAATTTCTTTTTTCTCTTTTTAAGGTATCAACTTCTATGATCTCAGTATCATAGCTATTTAATTCCTTATTTAAATTCTTATTTTTATCCTTATAATCTTCTAATTCTTTTTTTATTTCATTGTATCCTTCAAGCGCTTCATTTGTAGGTCTATTCACCAACTCATTATTCAAATCTTTTATCTGTTTCTCTTTATCTTTAATAATTTTATGGATATTTTCTATACTTCCATAATTCTCACTGATGTCATTAAATTTTTTTAATTTTTCTAATACATCTTTGTACTTTCCTGAAATTTCTTCAAATTTTTCTTTTTCTTGATTTAGTTCAATCTCAACTTTTTTTCTTTCTCTTTCCTTTTCTTCTGAAATTCTACTTTCTAAAACTTTTTCAAATTGATTAATTCTTTTATTTTCAAGTTCTAATCTTTTTTGTTCATTTTCATTTTGTATTTTTTGGTTGCTTATTTTTTCTATTTCTTTTTTCAACTCTTCTAATATTTTTTCTTCTTTTTCTTTTTCTTTTTCAATTTCTTTTAAGTCTTCTTTTCTTTTTTTATCAATTTCTTTATTCAAACTATCTTCTCTTACTTTTTTTTCATTTTCATAAAACTCATTTAATTCTTCTCTAACTTTATTTTTTTCTTCAAGTTCAAATCTTGTTCTTTCTTTTCTTAAATCCTCTTCTAATGTTTTTTCTTTTTCATTTATTTTTATTTCTCTTTCTTTTAAATCTATTTCTTGATCATTTAATTTATTTGCTTTTTCAGTTAATCTTTCTGACTCTTTATTAATACTTTTTTCTAAAGAATCTACTCTTTTAATTTCTACTTCTAAAAAATTTCTATCTTTCTCTAAACTACCTTCTAATTCTTTTCTTTGAGTTTGTAAATTTCTTTCCTTATCTTTTAACTTTTCTTCTAATATTTTTATTTGACTTTCTCTTGAATTTAAATTTTCTTCTTTTTTCTTTAATTCTTCTGCTGTAATTTCTAAACTTTTTAATCTTTTATACTCTTCTTCAAAACCATTCAACTTCTTAATTTCTTTTTCTAATTGTTTTATTTTATTATCTTTTTCAATAGAATTATCAACTATACTTTCTACAGATTCTGCTTTAACTTGTCCTATATTTTTTATATCTAAATCATTAACTAATTCCTTTTGCTTATTTTTATTCTTCCCCATAACAATAACCCCCTATTAATTTTAAACTTTTAAATAACCTATCTCTTAATAAATTTATTTCTCCTATATCTTTTAAATTATTCTCTATATTATTTCTATGTCCTCTTAATTCTATTAACTCTTCAATTAATTCTATAAAATTTTCTTTTATTAAATTTTCTAGTAAACTTTCATAATCTCCTTTTAAACTAGATAAAAATACTATCGCTTTTGCTCCTAAAGAACTTTTTTCTCCTTTTAGTTCATTTATATATCTTTTAGAATTTGTATATCTTAAAGAATCTGAAAGTTTTTTTCCATAAAAGCTCTCTATATTTTGTATAGCTTCTTCAATATTACTATATTTAATCTTCTCATAATCTAGATATGTAAGAAAATCTTCAATAATTCTTGTCAAAGTAATAATATAATCATTTCCCTTTGGTAACTCACTTTCTTTTTTATTAGGAGATATCATTCTAAAATCATCTTTTAAACTATTACTCAAATAATATAGATATAAATTCCCCAGATTTTTCTCTAATTCAATATCAGCATCTAATTTTTTTTGAGATGATACTTCTCTATCTTTCTCTACAATTATTACTTTTTGGTTTTCTTTATTGATACTCATTTTGCTATTTAATAAGTTTTCAATAAACTTTTTATATTTTTCAAAAATATTATTAATTAAGTCCATCGAATTGTTAAATTTATTATTATCAAAAGAATATTGATTATACAAAGTAAGTAAATCTACCTTTGTAGTATGTCCTGAACTATCAGCCATTTTTTTTAAACAATACAAGTCTTTCAATATATTTCTGTTTTCATTAACTATTTTATGAAAAGTATTGTTACTGTCATATTTAGCCTTTATAATGATATATGGTAATAATACTTTTATATTAGGAGTATTAAAGACATTATTAATTCTTAGTCTTGAAAATGAAAGTAATAATGATTCTTCTCTTGATGAATTTTCTTCATCTATATTTAAACCTATTTCTAAGGCTATTTTTTTTAAAATTTCTAAATTTACATCCGGTTCATTCTCTTTAAATTTATTTAGTTTTTCATTTGATAAAGGATTTTCTTTTAAATAAGTAAACAAAGAAATTTCAACTAATGAAAATATATTTTTTACAACATCTTTTTCTCTACTAATTCTTTCTTTTATCTCATCTCTATTATTTTCTAAAAATTGTAAATAATTAATTTCTTTATTTATATCTTTTATCAATTCAGACAAAGTATTCTGACTTTCCCTCCCAATTTTTTCTTGGCTATAGGAGATTGTAGAAGAACTCTCTTGTTCTCTAATTTTCTTAAAAATTATACTATTTTTTATTGTATCTAATAATAATTTTATTTGTGGTACAAAACCATCTGATATAAATGGTTCATCTATATTTCCATTTTGAAGTCCTATTTGCAAGTGAAGAAAAATTTTATCTGATTTTGTTATTTCAATTTTTGAGCTTCCAAGCCAATTAATTTTTGAATATGTAGTTTTTTCTGCAATACGATTATACTTCTTTATTGCTTTTATAATATCAAAACTTTCAATGCCTAAAACATCTTCTCCATCAAAAATAATTTTTCTTCCTTTTATTATTGTTTCGTCTGTTTTATTTCCAACTTTTATTTCTAGTCTATCTTTAGTTTCATTTTCTATTGATTCTGTCTCAAAATTTTCAATATCAGTATAAATGAAAGGCAAGATTTGTTTAGTCCTAAAATCTACAAATATTTTAAATAATCTCTGTTCTATTTTTCTTTCATCTGTATTATAGCTCTCTAAAAGATTCCTACCAGATGATGTCACCTTCATTTCTTCATCAATTAAACCTTTTATTTCTAAACTTTCTACTAAATATTTTATAAAGGCTTTCTCTAAACATAATTTTTCAGAAATTTTTTCAATTGAAAGTTCCATTATACTTAATAGTTTTAATATCGTTTCCTCAAATATATTAGATTTCTCATTGTTATCTTGATAAACAGAAACTAAAATATTATATGATTGTACCTCATAAAATACATCTTTAGGTTTCCCTAACAACTCTATATCTTCAAATAAAGAATTTATATTTTTACTTCCAAATAAACTTAAAACTTTACTTTGAGCCATCTATTACTTCCCCTTCTTTCAAGCATAACTCATATAAATTCACCATTGCAGGAACATTTTTTCTTGCAAGTTCTTTCCATTCATTTGAATGAAAAATATCACTGTCACCAACAACTACAAGCAATCTTTTCTGTCTACTTAATGCAACACACAACCTATTTTCTGAAGCTAAGAAGCCATAAGGAAATGATGAATTTAATGACTCTTTTGTATTTGTTCTAACAATAGATAAGAACATAACATCAAATTCCATACCTTGAAATGCATCAACACTTCCAACCTTAACTTTATTACTTAAGCCTTCTTTTTTTAATTTTTCTGTTATTTCATCAACCTGTGCTTTATAGAAACTTATTACACCATAAGTTAATTTTTCACCTTTTCCAGAAGTTATCATTTCTTTTAATTTATTAACTATTATATTTGCTTCACTTTCCCTTTTTCTACTTGTTCCTTTTTTTATTTCTTTATCAACTGTATTTTTTACATCTATCCAAACAAGTGGTGTCTTATAAAAATCTTGTTTAAATATTTCATCTTCTAAAGGAGAATGAAAGCCTTCATTATACACCTCATAGAAATTCTGATTTATAAAATTTCCTAATAACTTATGCATCCTATATTGTCTATCTAAAGTTATTGTTCTTTTTATATTGTCTTTTTTTTCTAATTCGTCTGCTTTTTCTTTTAAATACTCAAACATAGATTGTCTAATACCTTTTTCCCTTAAATTTTCATCTATTTCACCATCATTTTGTAATTCATCAAAAATGTCTTCATTATATACATGAGGTAACTGTCTATGATCACCTACTAATATTATTTTTTTTGTGGCTTGAGATAATGGTATCATTAGATCTAATGGATTTACTCTTGCAGCTTCATCTACAATAACAACATCATAAATAGGATCTTCCCATACTTCTCCTTTAGCTTTTCTTATTTCAACTCCTTCACTTTGTTGAGTTGTTGCTGAATAAACAAAACAATAATTTTCTAAAATCTTTTTAATAAAAAGAGAATTATTTGAAATCTCATTATAAAAATTAAATATAATTTTCTCTTCTTCATTTTTAGGAGTACATAACTCTTGTTCGGCTATTTTATAAATTTCCTTAATTTCATTATTTATTCTTTCTTTTTTATAAACTGGTTTTGGAATAAGTATGTTTAGTAAGTTATTTTTTAATGTAAACATACTTTTCAAAAAATTTTCATCAACTTCATTATCCTTGATTAAATACCCCTTTTCTAAAAGTTTTAAGGTATTTTCAAACTTCTTATTATTTTTAACTAATTCTTTTAAACTAATATAAATATTGTAGCATATCTCTGCTCCACCATCTAAAAATCCTTCTTTTGTAGTTCTAAACTTTCTTACATTATTTAAAAGAATACTATCTTCTTTAAAAGAGCTTCCACTTAAATAAGTATCAATTCGTTCAATTAATTCAGAGTTTACACTTATTCTTTTTATGGCTAATAATAATTTTTCTTCTGTGTATTCACTTGGTAATATTAAATATTCTTTGTATAGATTTAATATTTCTTCCTTTTTTAAATTTTTTTCTAAGCTTAAAACATTTTGTTTCAACTTATCTTTAACTTCCTCACACCAATTTTCTATTTCTTTTTCAGTAAAAAAATCATCTTCATCTTTTTTACCAAATTTTAAAGTAGGTAAAGAATTTATTCTTAATCTACCTATAACATTCTTTACTGCATCATGTTGAAAACTTGTGATTAAAATTTTTCCTTTATTATCTTCTTTCTTATCCACTCTTTCATTTAATCTTTCAATTATTGCAGTAATAACTGTTGTTTTTCCTGTTCCTGGTGGCCCTTGTATAACAGCAATATCTGGTGTATTTAATGCTATTTCTATTGCCTCTTTTTGTCTTTGAGTTGGTTCATTTTTGAATATTTTATCTTTTACAAAAGGAGTTAAAGAATCAATTTTATCTATTTTATTCTCTATTAACTTTTCAATATTTTCTAAACTACCATTTAATATCAGCCCTATTGTTGGCATTGCTGCTTTTCCTTCTTTTATTTTATCTCTCGCTTTTTCGCGTCTTTCTATTTGCAATTGGTCACCCAATATAGATAAAATTAGATGTTTTTTTTCAATGTCTTTTATACTAAAATTCTCCACTAATATACTATTTTCTTCCTTATTAATTTTATATATCTTTATTCTATTGTTAGTTTTTTTCTTTTTTTTATCTAATATCTGCTCATCTTCTGATATAAATTGAGGAGTATCTACAGTTTCAGAAAAAAGATTATCATCTAATATTTCTTCAACTTCCATATCACTTTCTTCATTTTCCATTTTTCTTATTTCACATTCATTCCTATAATCATTCCAATCCATTTCTTCATATAAAAAATAAGAAGGTAATTTTTTTTGTAATTCAAGACAATCTCCAACTTTTAACTTTTCAATTTGCTCTCTGTTTTCTAAATATAGAACTCTATATCCTTCTTCTAAGTTAGAAGCTGAATTTATTTTTATTTCCCCTATTTGCCTTGCTTTATTTATTAAGAAATCTCCTTCAATAGAAGCATATTTCTCCCACAAATTTAAGTATCCTCTATCTTCTTTTATTCTTTTAGCAATACTATTACTTACATGCTCTTTTTTATCTAAAATTTTGATACTTCTTCCTATATCTAACTTTAAAAGAGAAGCAACAAAAAAATTTTTTTCTTTTTTGCTATATTTTCCTATTTTTTTGACTTCAAAAAAGTTTATTTTTTCATCTTTAAAAACTGAATCTTCTTCTTCTAATTGAAACTCTAAATAATAATCTCTACCAAATAACTTTATAGTATTTTCTGTTATAGAGTAAATATAATATCTATTATTACCATTTGATATATAAAAATTTTGATCATATTCTTTTTCAAATTCTTTATGATATTGTTTTTTTAATTCTTCATTTATATAAAGAGAAAAATTCTGATTTAGCCTATTATCAGGATAGAAAAAATAAATTGTAATAAATATTTTTAATTCATCTTTAGTCGCAAAAACACTATCTATATATGCAATATTTTTATATTTTCTTAAAAAATAGTCATCTAATTTATTTTTTTGATTTTTATCAACTATTTTAAAACTAATAGATAACTCATTATGTATATAAAGATATTCACCCTTCTTATCAGAGACTTCTATTACTCCATCTTTTTTAAATTTTTCTTTTATTTCTTCATACTTTCCTATTTTAGGTTTTATAACTTCACATTCTATTTGTCTTATACTTTCTTTTAAAAAATTAATATCTTTAACTTTCATATTATTTCAACCTCAATTAAAATATTTTTTACAAATGGACTATTTTTTTTATCACAAAACAATTGAATATTTTTCTTTTTTTCTATTTTTACTTTCTCATATAATTTTTTTTCATTTTTATCATCTGCTAATTTAAATTCAAATTCTTCATTAAAATAACAAACTATCATTACCTCATCAACAAATTTAATTTTAAATAGTTCTTCTTCTAATCTATCAATAAGAAAATCTTCAGCTATTCTAACAGGTATAGAAATTTCATCCTTATCAATTTTTATTTCTTTCATAAAGTCCCAAATTTTATTTTTTTTACCATTAGGGTATAACTTAAATGTATTTACTTTTAATATTTTATTCTGTGTAGAATCGCACCAAGGACATATATTTTCTTTATTTTCTATCACATATTCCATTTCACAATTTTTGCATTTTATTGTTCTATCCAACTCTTTTACTATTTCATATGTAAGTTCAAAAGAAGTTGGTCTTGTTAATTTCTTTTCTTTTCCTTTTTGGGAGAAAGTTCTATCAAATAAAATATCTAATTCGCTATTTTCTCTAACTAATAAATCATATGTCCCTTTATCTTTGAAATTTGAATCATCTTCTTTATCTCTAATCCAAGGAAGTATACCAGCCATAGCTTTTTCTTCTAAATTATCACTGAAATCTTCCATATCAAAATCATCTTCAGTATCTAATTTTTGTCCTTTAAATGGATGTATTCCTACAAGATCCCAAAAAAAAGAAAGGATCAATGAATAGTCATCTGAATAATAAGTACATCCCCTTCCATTTACTACTTCAGGTGCAGCAAACCATGGTGTATAATAACCTTGTTTTTTAGTATATTCTTGAAAGTTTAAATTATCTGCATCTATAAAATAAACATTATTATATTCTATATTTTCTGAAATAAATACATTATTAGTTGAAAAGTCACAATATACTAGACCATTCGTATGTAATTTTGCCATTATTATTCCACTCTTTAGATATGCTAAAAGTCTTTTTGCCTTTCCACCTGTTTTTTGAAAATTGTAAAAATCATTAAATAAAACTCCATTTTCTTCTGTATCCAAACTTTTTAACCAAGAATTTATTACGTCTCCTTTTTGAGGTAATAAATTTCTTCCAAAAACTTTTTCAAAAGGTATCATTTTCTCTAAAAAAAACATTATATACCCTGATTTTTCTTTTAAAATAGCAATTGGCAATGTAATATTTATATTTTTAGGAATAGGGAGTCTTAATAATGTTTCAAATAATTCATTATTATCATTTTTTTTATTTATTTTTAATGCTATTGATGGATCTTTTGTAGAATATATTTCTCCTTGTCCTCCACCAGCTATAAAATTCCTTACTACATGTTCATTTTCATTTAAATCTAAAATTTTTTCCCCACTAGTTAAAAGATTTCCACTCTTTTTATCCATTTTCTTCTTCCTTATCATCAAGTAAATATATTAAAGTTTTATCATCTGAACTTGGCCATTCTTTTATCCATTTTTTAGTTTCTTTGTCTAATTTATTTTTTGTGTTATTTTTACATTCTTCCAATAATTCCTTAGAAAATCTCAAGATAACATTATTTTCATTAGGTGATATTTCTATTCCATCTGTACAAGCAATTAAGCCATTAAATTTCTCATTTTTTATTTCTAAATATTCAATATTATCAATATTGAAGTTTTTGGAAAAAGCCATAGTTATATTTGAAAATGAATCTTTTTTATTATCTCTTAATAAATATGAATTCTTATCAGTAAATATACTTATAAAACCATCTCCCACTCTTGAAACTATAATTTTTTCTTTCAATATTATTGCAAATAGAAATGTTGCTGAACATTCTTCAATAGGATATTTCTTTAAATTTTTAATTTTTTTTAACCAATTTTGAAATATTAGTTCTATTAATTTTTCTTTAGATATTTTTTCAAAATCTTCTACTTTATAAACAATATCCAAAAGTGATTTACATAATAATTGTGAACCTATATGAGAATATTTTTTACTCCCTAGTCCATCTGAAATTCCAACTATATATATACCTTTAACTTTTTTTTCTATAAATGAATCCTGATTTCTCTTGTGATATGACCCTTTTTCTGAATAAGCACCATATTTCATTAACTAATCTCCCTTTTTAGCCAATTTGCCAAATTTAATACATCATATGCTTCAAAATAATTATTTTTTCCAAAAGTATATTCCAATATTTTTCTATCTACATCAGAACCTATACCTACAAAATATATATTTACTTTTTTTTCTAATCTCTTAAAAACATCTGTTTCAAAACTACCATCACTCATTATAACTAAATGAGAATTTTCTTCTAAATTACTTAGAAATTTTTCTGTTGCCTCATTATTATTTTTTCCTTCCATTCTTAATTCAGATACTTTAGAAACTTCTTTAATTTCATTTCCCCAAGAATATGTCAATAATTTATCTCCAATGATTATTTTAAATGGTCTATAAATATACATAAGTATACTAGGCTTCTCATTTTCTAACATACTTCCCGAGGTATCTATTAATAAAAATACTTTTTCATCATTCTTCATCTTCAACCTCTTCTTCTATTTCCTTCTCAGCATAATTTTTAAATATTACCTTTGCTTCTCTATTCACTATATATAATAAATCTTTTGTACTTATTTTTGTTTCAGTTAATTTTCTTCTTTCTTCATCATTAACATTATATGCAATAATATTTCTCGAAATATCTATAACATAATTGTCAGTTGCTTCTTTAGATTTAGAGTAAAATGATATCATAATATTACCTTCATAACTCATACTGTCTAAAATTTCCTTTAGTTCTTTATCTTTCCCTTTAAGACTATACCCCTTTAAAAAAGCTAGATTTACTTCATCTATAATTATTACTTTCTTACTCTCTTTTGATTTTAATAGATCTAAAACTTCATCTATATTCGAATTATTAATACTTTCAGAGTCTATACTATTGAAAATCTTTAATAATGAATTTCTATTTTCTAAATTTACATTCATTCTATTTTTTCCAACATATATAAATTTATAATCTTGATTATTTTCTATAGATAATAGAATAGCATTCATTAAATTTCTTTTTATTTTTTTATCAATACCAATTATTAAAAGATTATTATCTTTTTCTTGTCCAAATTTTACTTCAAAGTCTTTAGATTTATAATCTAAGATTTTCCCTAACTTTAGAGTTAATTCTCCTTCATTAAAAAAGAAGTTTTCATCTGGAAAATTTGGATTTTTACTACCATCAAAAACCTTATTTTTTATTTTCAATCCTCTAGCTTCTGAAAATCTTTTTATATTAGCTATTTTTTCTTCCACTTTATTTTCATGCCAAGGGACAATAAACTTTTGGTTATATTCCTTATAACCACTATTTACATTTAAAATTGCATAAGGTTTATCAATTTTGGCAGCTTCTTCATTGTTATCAGATGCACCAAATAAAGATTTTGAATCTTCAGCTGAAGATTTTAAAATTATTCTTCCACCTATCTGAGGTGCTATATTTCCAAAACCATCTAACCCTTTTAAAGATTGTGTTGATAAAATCATGTGAATCCCACATGATCTTCCTTGTTTTGCTATGATTAGCATTTCCTCTGAAACTTCATCTCTAAAATCACTTTGAAATAAAATTTGAAATTCATCCATAATAAGAAAGATTCTAGGCATATCTTCTTTTGTTTTTTCTCTATATGAATTAATATCCTTGCATCCATTTAATTTGAATTTTTTATTTCTATTTTTTATTAAAAAACTCATATGTTTTAAGACACTAAGACCATAACTAATATCTGCATCAGTTGCAACCAAGGCTACATGAGGTAAAATAACTGGATTTGCGTAAACATTGAACTCTACTGCCTCTTTAAAATCTAGCATGTATAATTTTAATTCATTAGGACTATATCTATTACAAGCACTTAATATAAAACTATGTAAAAAAGTTGATTTTCCAGATCCTGTTCCTCCTCCTATTAGATAATGTACAGGATTATCTCCTACTTTAATTTCTATAACTTCATTTGTTTTAGAATCAAAACCTATTGGAATTTGACATTCTATTTGTGATTTTCTATTAAATCTATTATTCTCATCTAAAAATATTGATAAATTATCTAATCTATTTTTCTTTTCTTCTAGCACTTTAAGAAAAATATTTATTTTTTCTTGGATTTTTTGTCTTTCAGGAGTTTTTTCACTTATATTTTTTATGATAAAATTTTGAGTTTCAACTTTATCTGTTTTAGAATTTAAAAGATCATCTAAAGGATAACTTTCTTCTATACACTTTTTTAATTCCAGTGCTTTTCCTTGTCTTCTAGTATCTTCCCCTTCTAAAATAGTTTCATTGAATGAAGAAATAATAAGTATTCCGCAATCTTCACTATTTCTTAATAATTTTCTGTAAGCATTAAACTCTTCTTCTCCCATTTCATCTGGAACATTCATAAAAGTAAAAATTTTATATGGCAATATCTTATTATATTCACCTTTAGAATATAAGAATCTATTATATTCTTCCCAATTTTTTTGTTCTGAATTAAATTTATTATGTCTTAACTCTGAAGTATAGGCTAATAATTTATCTAAAGTAGTCTTTAATTCTTTTTTCTCTATTATAATTTTTTTATTAGGAAAAATTTTTTCATTAGGAAAAAGGCTGTTGAAAGATTCAACAGCTTTTCCTAGTCCATAAGGATCAAAAACATAAAATTCTATTTTTCCTATTGGTAAAGCGTAGAGTAGTCTTAAATAAACTTGATGTAACAATTCTATCTGTTCATCACCAGTGATAAACATATTTTTTTTAAAAGGAAATTCTAATAATTTAGGAACATAAATATCATTCATTAGTTTTTGTTTAGTTACAGAATCAAAGTATTGTATTTTTCTTTTACCAAAAGCAATTTTTCTAGGTATATAAAAACCAATATTTAAATTATTTTCACTTAATTCTCCTAAAGCAGCTTGTTTTTTTCTTACTCTTTTACAAATATTATCTAAAATATTTAATAACTCATCCATTTTTTCTTTAAAATTTTGTTCTGAATTTTCTTTCTCTTCTCTGTATAAGTCATACTCTGAAGATAATATATTTCCATTTGATTTTATATATTTTTTTTCAATAAAATCAATCATTTTATTTTTTTTATTAATTAAATCATCCATTGCTAAAATAATATCTTCAATTCTTTCTAAACTATTTACTCTCATATAATTGTCCTCAATTCCATAGTTAATGAATTTATTTCTGCCTCTTTTATTTTAAAATTTTGATATGTTTCTTGTAGTTTTAACAAATCTTGATATATTGGATAAAACATATCCAAATCAATAGAATTTCCAAAATTATCCTTTATATTTTCATTAAACTTGTCCCTTTCATTAGATAAATATCCTATTACTTTATTAAACATTCTTATCCTCTCCAAAAACAAAGTCTATACAAACTCTATCTAGCTCTTCCTTATAAGGTAACATACCAAATAAAGGAGACCCTGAATTATTCATTGCCTTCCTTAATTCTTCTTCTTTTTCAGTACTCAAATCTTTTATATCCTTACTACAAATAGTACAAGATAATTTACTATCTAGATGTCCTAAAGATTGAAATTGCATATGTCCTTTCTGAGCATACAAATAACTACTTTTTCCAGTTTTTACTTCTATTGCTAAATCTGAACCTTCTCTCGCACCTCTTCCTTCACCTTTTCCTAATATTATTGGAACTTTTAAGTCTTTTAATATTAAATCAGTTTTTGTATATTTTCCATCTTCCATTACTGTTCTTTCTTGTGTTAGAACATTTTTTCCAAATGGTGCAAAGGCTCTTATAACTATTTCTTCTCCTAAATTTCCAGCTAGATTCTTTTTTAATTTAATTATTATTTCTTCTTTACTTGAAGTTTCTAGTTCTTTCCTGTAGCTATTAATAAGATTATAAAATTTTTCATCTTTTGCATATTTGTCATATAATATTGCAGTCATTTCTATAGAACTTAGATTAAGTCTTTTAAATATTTCATCCGGTTTTACTGGTATTTTTTCTTTATAACTATAATTAATATACTCTGCAACTTTATTTAAGGAATATGAATTTAATGTGCTTAGATAATTTTTTAAATCTTCATAAGCCCTATTTATCCTAAAAAGTCCATTATCCTTATTTTGATTTATGTTATTTAAAGTACTATTGAATATTGAATTTGTTTCTTCTAAATTTTGTGTTGCTATCTCTACACATCTTTGTGCTAATTCATATCTTTTTTCTAATCGTTCTCTTCTAGCTTTTGCTTTTTCATATGCTTGCTCTGCTTGATACAATTCATATGCTGTTTCTGGTAAACCTGCTGTTAAGCTAATTACTTCAGCTAATCTCATAGCTTCTTCCATCCTAGCTTCTTCTAACAAAAATCTACTATTTCTTTCCTCAGATTGTGTTTCATCTAAAACTCTTTGACATTGAGATAATACTTCTTTTGAAATACCATCAGTCTCATCAACTAGTTGGTTTACATCATTAATTGTACTTTCAAAAATATCTAATGAAAAAACTTTTGATCCTGACATAGTTATCTCCCTAAATATGTTTCTAAATCTTCAGCCATTTTTAACAAATGTGGTATTTGTTCTGAAGCATCCTCTTCAAATCTTTTTAAAACAGCTAGTAGTTCTTTAAGAATTTCTTCAAATTTATTTTTTTGTTGATCTTGCCAGGTATCTCCTAAAGAAGAAAAGGCTGAAGTTAAAACTCCAGTTTCCTCTTCTATATTTTCTAAATACTTTTGTAGGGTATTAGCAAAATTTCTTAGTTCTTCTGGATTTGCTATAGCCATTGACATACTAATTACCTCCTTATAAAACTTTTAAAACTCATCATCATCGTCATCATCTTTATTAGCACTGTTATTATCAAAAGCAAGTCCATTTGTTGAAATATTATTATTAACTGATGAAGGTGCTTTCACTGATACAGACATACTTATTTGTTTAAATTTATCAACTATATCACTTGCATTCTCTGCTATAAAGAAATGTTCATCATCTTCTGCAAATAACTTTAACATTTTGTCATCAGCATCATTTCCTATTGCTACTGCAAATCTTTGACATTTTGAAGATCTTCCATTATTTTTAAAATTATCTAAAGGAGCTCTCCATTCATCGTTTGGAGCTCCATCTGATACTAAAACTACTGCTGGTCTATATATGTTAGAAGGTGTTGTTTCTTTATCTTCTATCATATCTTTTGCCATTCTTAAAGCTGTTCCTAAAGGTGTCATTCCACTAGCTAAGAATGGGTTTAACCCTCTTGACTTAAAGTCAACAACTGAAGTGTATGGTGTATGTAACTCTACACTTTCTCCAAAAGTTATAATAGCTATATCTATTATTTTCTCTTTTGAAGCTGCATCTGAAAAAACTTTAATCATTTCATTTGTTGCATCATATAGGTTATCAATTTTTGGTCCTGACATACTTCCACTCACATCAAGTAATAATACTACTGGTAAATGTTTTGCTGTTGCTGGTTTGTAATTATTTGGATTAAAAGCCATAATAATTCCCTCCTTAATAAATTTTAATGTATTTTTTATAAATTATATATCTTTTTTTAGACTTTATCAAGTTATTTAAACTTATTTAAAAAATAAATATATTTATTTTTTATACATTTCATAAGTTCTTTTAAAATTTTCCTTAAAACTTTCCCTCAAGTTTTCTGGTTCAATTATTTCTATCTCATCATAAAACTGTGCAAAATATACCTTTGCTAACTTATCACTACATTCAAAAGTATATATATCCCCCTCCTCTTTTAGTAACTTAGGTCTATTTTGGTTAACCCTTTCATAAAGAGCCTTTCCTTCCTCTGTCATTCTTACTTTTATTTCATTTCCATAAGATAAAAAAGGATCAAAATTTTTCCTAATTGCTTCTATGTAATCTTTGTCTTTTATATAAATTTCGTTTTGTAAATTCCATATATTTTCAATATCAGAAATCCTATAATTTCTAAAATCTTGATTTTTTTCACAATAGCAAAACAAATAAGACCTATTCTCTTTAGAGGATAGCTCTATGAAATATGGATTTACTATTCTTGCTGTTGAGTGGTATTTTATTCCTATTTTCTTACTGTTTTTGATTGCTTCTCGAATTTGCTTAAATGTATCATTGTATATTATTTCTTCTCTTTTGAACCTTAAATTATTGATGTACGTAAAAAATATATCCCTCATAAGTTCAGCTTCTGTTTCAGCTTTCTTTTCTCTTAGGATATCAAAAAATATGTCCTCATTTTCTTTAGATAAATTAAATTGGACCTTTTTTCCACTTGATTCTTCTAATTTGATTTTACTTAAATTTTTGTCTATGTAGTATTTAAAAAGAGTATTCCCAATTTTACCTACAGGTACCTTGAAATACTCAGAATCTCCCTTTAAAATTTCAAACATAAAGTCTGAAACTGTTATTCTAACTTTCTTCATATTAAATACCCCTCAATATTTAACTGATTTTTTATTCTATTTTAGTATATTTCTATTATTTTTTCAATAGTTTTGTTATTTTTTTAAATTATTATTATATTTTTATCTGTATTTTTATAGAATGATTTTTTTATGAAAAAACTTTTTTTTCTTTTCTCTTATCTAAAAAAAAAAAAATATTTTTAGCATTTAATAAAAAAGCTGTTGTTCCCCTCATATGCTTATAGCTAAACAACAACTTCTTATTTTTTACAATACAATATCTTCTGAATTTTCATTTGTCTCTGTTATTATGTTCTCTTCTAAATCTTGCTCCATATTTTTCTTCTTTAAAGCTGCTATTTCATCATATAGTTCATCATTTTCTTCTTCTAAATCTTGTTTATCTCTCCACAAACTATATGCTACCCCCGCTAAAACTGCTCCACCTAAAATTGTTAAAGTTTTTGATAATTTTCCCATTTTTATTCCCCCTTAATCTTTTGATAACATAAGAATACTCCTTTTTTGACTTTGTTTCAAGGAACAGTTTAAAAACTAGATTTGTTCCCTTAAAAAAAATTTAGCCATTGATATCAATAGCTAAATTAATTTTTTTATTCTATTTTTTGTTCCTTTATTTTTCTATTCCCTTTCTTGCCATAACACCTTTTTGAAAATAGTGTTTTACCTCTCTCATTTCAGTCACTAAATCTGCTAATTCAATAAGTTCATCTGGAGCATTTCTTCCTGTTAAAACAAGTTCTGTTGTCTCAGGTTTATTTTCAATTAAAAATTTAATCTCATCTACAGAAATTAGATCATATCTCAATGTTCCTAGAATTTCATCTGCTATAACTATATCATATTTTTTACTTAAAAGTGCATTTTTCAAACTTTCATATCCTTCTCTCATAAGTTTTTTATCTTCATCAGTAACAAACTCTTTACTTCTTATGAATACTCCTCTTCCATATCTTTCATGAACAACAGTTTCAAATTTTTTTAATGTATGAAGTTCTCCATAATCTCTTCCTTTTAAAAATTGACAGAAGAAAATCTTAAAGTTATTCCCTACAGCTCTTGTAATAAGTCCAAGAGCAGCAGTTGTTTTTCCCTTTCCATTTCCTGTATATATTTGAACATATCCTTTTTCCATATACTTATCCTTTCTATATTACTTCATTTTACTACTAACTTTCTTTACTATATTATAGCAAATTATATTTCTTTTCAAAAATAAAAAAAAAGCTGTTGCAAATTCACAAAAAGTAAAAAATAGTTCGTTACTGAGTAGATTTAGAAAATTTTCTTTGAAAGATTATAATAAAATTTAGTTATATATCGATTA
>ERZ773069.401-NODE-401-length-29436-cov-12.855144_pt1 | contig 29436 bp, 17 predicted proteins | sample MGYA00580619_ERZ773069 | MGnify/ENA primary metagenome ERZ773069 (study PRJEB29015, sample SAMEA2738007) | human oral metagenome | biome: human oral; feature: human-associated habitat; material: dental | place: China | collected 2108 ...
CAAAAGGGCGTTAGTAAGAGGCTTAAAGGGCACCTTTTGCAAGCCAAAAGGGCGTTAATAGAAAGCCAATTAACGCCCTTTCTCGTTTCGAGTGTTTGAATAATCTTTACAAAGAAGGGAGGCTTTGGATTTTGAACATTGAACTTTGTGGTTTGGATATTGACATTGCTTCTTATACTCAATGTGAAAGACTGCATCAAAATAGATTGCTCTTACTTTGATACAGCCTTATTATCCTTTCATCCTTTTACCTTGGGTCGCTTCTAATACCTTGCAACCATTTCTTAATCTTTACTTTATAGCGTTTCCCTTTTCATCCCTTCTTGATAGTGAAGCGACTTTTACTTCAAAGTCTGCGGTTGTGTTGTTGTCATCCACGTATTTCTTACCATCCCACTTTCTTACCAGCGCAAGGCCAGAGGAAATGGGGTAATCGCTTTGTTTTAGACTGGAGAAAGAGACGTCGGTAACGGCATTGTAGCCCCTGTCTAACTTGCTTGGACGCATCTGGAACATACGACGAGGACAGATGGTAATACAGTCGATTACGCACTCAAAGGGTACTTCGATGGCATAGAAGTCGCCGAAGGCACTACTGGTGACGGTGATGTAATGCAGATAACCCTTGCTATCCTTTGTTTCGGCATAGTTCTTCTTGAATTCCTCTGGCGTCCATGGCAGTTTTATCAAGGCTATACCGTTGCTCTCAGAGATGTGAGAGAATTCGTAAGCAGGACCAATATTGCCGCTGGCATCGGTAGACGTGAGGATTGCATTCATGTCTGGAACGTTCGGATTATTCTTCTGTCCGGGGTCGTAGTTGCTGTTTGTCCACTCGAAATCAGCCTTACTTAGGTCCAAAAAGGCATTCAGTCCACCATACATACTCAGGTCCTCGCCCTCCAATTCAGCCTCAAACTTAGCCTTATGGTCGATGGCATATTTTGCAACGATGATGGTTTGCCCCGGTTTCACAGGATAGTCATTGCCCTTGCCGGGGAAGTAAGAGATGCCCGATGCACCATAATAACGATTGACGAAATCGTCTTTCGGTGCGAACTGGATGGCTTTGCTTGGTTCAATAGCATTGACACACAATGCCAATCCGTCAAGATATTTCACCTCGTCCGTAGGGTTAAAGATGGTGATATACTGGTCGTCATTGTACATCTGGTTCAAATTCTTCATACCCCAAGCACGTACATCACGATACCAATAATGTCCAACATAGAACACCTCCTTGATAATCAAGTGGTCTAACTTCGTCTTAGAAGTGGATTGCTTCACAGGCATTTCATTACGCGTACAACTGTTCAGCCCCAAAAGCATAAGGCTGAAAAGCAGGTACGCAGTTATCTTCTTTTTCATCATTTGTTTTCTTCTATTTATGTTTATATCATTGTGAGCAGTGGGAGGGACGGTTGTCACGAGGGGAATAGATGGTGAGTTACAGACGTATAGATGCTTCCTTAGCGACGACACTGTCCTCTCCCTCTGTCCATGTTACAAGAACCAGTTTCCGAAACCAGAGCCACCACCAATGCCGTGGGTCTGTACATTCTGCGAAGCTTCCAACGCATCTAATGATGACAAGCCTATTTCGTGACCTAAGTAGAAATAGAGTGGGTCGTTCGGGTCGATGGTTGTTGGGTCAGTATCAAAGCTACTGCAGAATACCTTGATAGGAATATTAAAGCGGAAAAGCTCCTTCCATTCTGAATCTGCCCCATACTCCTTCGGTTCATCGGGGTTGTAAGCCTCCGAACAGATGAACGGACTGCGGAAGACATAGGTTGAATGGCGACTGAGATACTCATCCTTCGGTATCAATGCCTTCTTTCCTTTCGGGCATTTCATCACTCTTACAGAGAGATAGAACTTTGGTAAGAGATATGACGGACGTGTATAGCGACCTGCCTCACCCGTTGCTGGGTCCAAACGGCGTGTAATCTCTAATGGCCACTCTTGATGAAGCGCATCGTTCTCATCGGCATCAATATCGAAATTGAAGTGTCCCTTCAGTCCTACACGGTCTTGGTCGTAAGGCGCAACCGCCCAATCAGCATCCTCACGGGTCAATGGTGGTAGCAGACGTTGGTTGAACAACTCACGCGCTCCGTCAGCCATTGCGTTATGAATCCACGTGTCACGATAGGTATATTCAAATATCTTCGGAGTCAGTTCGGCACGTTCCTTCCACGTTGTCTTATTTGCAAAGAGTGGAGAAGGCACCGGTGTCGTATCGACAGTACCGCCCTTCTTCCAGTCGCCAAACTTGTTCTTGTTAGGTTTCCACGTACCACGGCAGTCCATCACCTCGTAAGGATTACCCTTATCGTCGACCTCGCTCACCGTGAAGAATATCTGATATTCATCAGAGTGGTTGAGAATGTCATCGTTCATCAGCTTACCCTCCTTATTAAAGAAGTAGAGACAGAGTCCCCAACGCTTCAGTTTTCCACCGATGATACGGATGTAATCGGGTCCAGTCTTGCCATCGCTCTGTTCAAGATAGGTCACTGTACTCTGGCGTTGCACCTCAACCGTAGGCCATTTTGCTGTATTGTTGCGGATGATGACAAACTCCTCCTGCTTCCAAGGGGCGTTATGATAAACGAAGTTACCGTGCATCATACCGTCACCGTGGGAGTGTCCCTCTTTAAACATAGCCAAGCAGGTAGCCCAACCATTGAAGGCTCCGTCTGGGTCGGGGTTGTTCATCTGCTCAGAGACCTTTATCTTCGACAGACTATCTACATAACGGTCAGCACCGCTACGTGCTAATCCCTTACTTTCTAAGGGGTTTTCGTTATAATCAACATGTACATTGCCAAACACAAAGTTGTCACATGAAGTGAAAACTGCGGCAACACATGATAATAAAAGAATGTTCTTGAATATCTTATTCATCTTCCCAATTCGTTTTTACATCAATACTACGTTATGTCTGTACTGTGTGAAGAAGTTTTGTGGCTGTGTCAGCATACGCCAGAGCTGTGCCTTGTTGGCAGCAGGATAGAATCGCTTAACATCCTCAAAACACTTGTCTTCACCGTCTTTGGTATTGGCTATCACACGAACAGACAGTGGATAGTCGATATCAAAGCTATCCCAACCGGGTTGTAACTGGTTGAAATCCCATAGGAAGCTATGCTCGCTATTGTTCGTATTGCAGTACTTTGCAGGCTTTTCCGACTCTCCCACGTGCTGCTGTCCTTTGTTAAGAATGTGACAGATGCGCACCTGTAGCTGGAAAGCGATGTCTGATTTGTGGAACTGCATGATGCCCTTAAAGCCCAAGCGGTCTAAGTCTGAGCCGACGTCCAAGCTGCGTTTCTGATGCAGTAAACCCACGGTATGACCATAACGCTGGCGTGGTGCCTCGGTGTCTGGGTCGGTGAAGTCATCGTTATAGGCTTCTGTAAAAAGTTTTCCGAGTTCTTCTTCCACTGGATCTGTGTCACGATACTCGTAGGTAAAGACCTCTGGCGTAATCTTATTTAGCTCCATTGGATCAATAGTTTTGTAGAGATGATAGGTCTTTCCGCCGAAGTTATAAGGCTGCAAAGCCTCTGGTTTTCCCGATACCTCAATCGACTTCCATGCCAACTCACTATCGAACGGCACTAAATTCTGTCCCAATGTGTAGCCATCAGGGACATAGATGTTAGAAGTTGAGAACTTTGTGGCAGCTTCCAGTGCTCCGCCTTTCTCCTTAAAGGTGTATCGGTCATAATAAGTAGGTAGTGAAGCCAACGAACGTGGGTATGCCATTTGCAATCCACGCACCTCCTGTCCGTGTCCTGTAGAGCTACTATCTGCCACTGCTTTGTTCAAAGATGCGTTACCAATACCGAAGAAGTGCTGGTGAACAAGGAGTGTTGCGTTGTCTTCATCAGGAACGTTATAACCGTCTTTATCTTTCATGAAGGGATAACCAGAGAACTGATGGTTGATGAGCATACCGTTTTGATCGTAGTACTTCAGCTCCAATCCATAGTAGATATCGTCTGAAGCAATCACATCAAAGCAGTCGCGCTCTGTCGTAATTGTCATCTGTCCGTCGTCATCTTTGGCAATATCAATCTCCTGCATGACAGGGATAGAGGTCGAGCCACTGACAAGATGATAGGTGTTATAGGCTTGAATAGAGTCGTTTCCGTCTGGTCCAACACCAATCATTCCCCCCTTATAGCCCATTCTCAAGATGGCATGAACCGCATAAATCTGCTCATGTCCCTTCACATCTCGCTCAATAGAGGAAGGAGGAGCTTGTATAATCTTCTTGAAGAAATCGTCAACTTGGTCGTTAGAGCAACTTCCGAAGAGAAGTCCCACTGCTGCCGTGGCAAGTATGAGGCGTATGTCTTTATATAGTTTCATATTCTTTTTCAGCTAATTAGAACTTAAACAATGTGCGTAAAGAGAAGTTTGATCCGCGCTCATGGGCGTAGTATCTGAAACGGTCGGTGTACTCCTTATAGAGTGCATTGAGGATGTTATCACCGACAATCATAAACTTCAACTCTCGATTCTGTGGCAGTCCGATGCGGAACTCAGCCGTACCATTCAGTAGGAAATAGGCTGGTGGCGAGTCGGGAACGAGGTCTTTATCGGGATCAAAGCGGGTCTGCTTGGTCACATAGATACCTGAGAGCGACAGCGACGAACGATACTTATGATTCTTTGTTAGCGGTAGGTCGTAGGTAGCTGATAGTCCGTAACGGTCTGATGGCATGAAAGGTAGCCAGTCGTTATGGGTCAGGTTGCGTGCAAACATCCATTCTCCCTTGCCGACAAAAGTCAGTCCTTGCAGTGGCTTCACGGTTGCTTCGATATCACCACCATAGAGTTTCACATCGTCTTGGTCGTAGATAAACTTCGGATACTTACCACTTGGATGGTTGTGGAAGCGGTCCTTACCTGTTCCGATGTGGTCGTAGATATAGCTATTGATACGCTGGAAGAAGACACTTGGCTCTACAGAGAACCATGTGTTCCTATACTTCGTACCTAACACGAGTTTATAACCACGCTCACTGGCAAGATTCTTGTTGCCTACTACCCAATAGGAACCGTCTTGCAAGCCAATGGCATAGAGCTCATTAATATCTGGTGGACGCCATGACCAACCGATATTCGCACGTGCATCCCACTTGTCACTGAACTGATAGTGGGTGGCAAGACTCATGGTGAAGTTACTATAGAGTTTGAAGTCGTCGTAGTAGGTGTAGTTGCTGAGGCTGCTATAGCCATTGACCGATAGCACACGGAAGTCGTAACGCATACCGAGCGCACACTGCAACTTACCGAACTCTGCCTTATGAAGGAAATAGCCACCCATCGAGAGGGCTGCAAAGTTAGGAACAAAAGCAGGCTGTTTGGTGCCCGGGTAGTTGAAGTTCGTTTGATAGGTGTTTGAAAGACCAGCATCGGTAGTCATCTTCCATAGTTTCCATTTCGCTTGCCAAAGTACGTCAAACTTATAGGTTTTCAGCATCAGGTCCTGCATTGGAATCCAACTCCATTGTGTCTTCTTTCGGTTTTCAAACTCTTGACGGAGATTCTCTTGGAAGGATAGCGTGAAATTGAGGTGATGGTTAGGATTAAGTTCCCATTTCAATTCACCTTTCAACGTCACATGTTGCGACTGCTGGAACGGCGGTTTGATTTCGTAAGAGAAGGGTTTAACGGTCTCTGGATCAGGGCGTCCGTATTCAAATCGCTTGATCAACTGTGATAAGTCGGATATCTTACTGGCATAATAAATACCACTTCGCTGATAGTAAATACTTGAGAAGAGCGTTGCCGTCAGTTTCTTTCCTTGCCAACCAGCTAAGGCTGAAAAGCTGATGGTGTTATATCCCGTATTGTTCAGTACGTAGTCGGCTGTATGATAGTCGCCTCCTTTGGTGTACATTCCGTGTAGGCGCAGACCAAACTGCTTATAACCCGTCTCGATAGTACCCGATCCACTGAATCCTCGCGCATTGGTATCGTAACCCATGTTGACGTTTCCATTCACCTTAATCTTCTTGTTTTCGTAGGGTAGGGGCGCATCATTCAAGAGTACCACACCACCCATTGCACCGAAACCATAGCGAATACACTCGGCACCTTTCACCACTTCTACCATGCTCGAACCTGTATAGTCGAGCTCTGGTGCGTGGTCGGTACCCCAACTCTGGCTTTCTAATCGTACTCCATTGTTCATCAAGAGAATACGACTACTGTGCATACCTTGAATAACAGGCTTTGCAATCGTGTTTCCAGTACTGATAGAACTAACGCCAGGGATGGTTTCCAATAGTTTTGCCAATGATGTAGCACCACCTTTTTCCAATGCTTCCTGACTGATAGCTGACGACTGCTGTAAGACGGTCGTGTGTCGTTTCTGTGCCGTGACAGTGACATTATCTAATTGTTTAGAATCATCCTTCAACTGTAAGGTTATCATGTGGCTGTCGGGAACGCTAACAACACGTGTCACCGTCTTATAACCTACGTAGGTAACCGTCAGTTTCAAGCGGTCGGCAGCACGCTTGAGTTTAATCGTACACCTACCGTCGATGTCTGTCACCGAGGGATTTGAAACACCTTCGCAACGTACGACAGCACCGATGAGCGGCTCTTGTGACAGTTCGGAAACAACCCGAACGGTTACAGATGTTTTGACATCTTTATCCTCATCCTCCACTGTCTCCTGCCCATGTACAGCCGTAGCATGGACGTAGGTGGGTGGGAATAAGAACAAAGAACTTAAGAGAGTGGCGGACAGGTAGTATCTGACACGCCTTTCATAGTTCATTTTTAATTTGTTCATATATACTTAGATTACAAATGGTTTTTAATTAATAGACACAATTCCCCCCAACCTTCACAGCGGAGGAAACGAATCTATAAGGGTTTACTCAGGCTTCAGACCAAGACGCAGGTGTCTGCAAATGAAGTCAGCCTTGTATTTTCATTTGTTACGATTTACGACTGCAAAAGTAGAAAAAATATATACATCGTACAATACTTACTTTTAGTGAATTTGCATAATCCCCATTTCTTGGTAGGCGAAACATAGCCTCCTCTTTCGTCCTAACAATCCATTTTGTAAGAATAAAGTCACGCCTCGTTTTTTATACATGCTCTTTACCCTTCAAATTAACGCCCTTTTGACTTGCAAAAGGTGCCCTTTAAGCCCCTTACTAACGCCCTTTTGGACCCCTATTAAGCACCTTTCGAAACCCGCCTTTGCAACAACTTGATAACAAAAGACTTATAGAGGCACTAAAATCACTCGTTCTTAACCACTTTTCCTACCATTTCTTTAACTATAATATAAAGAAAATTCAAACACCGACTACGAATTTTTATCCTTTGAACTTTGAACATTGAACATTGAACATTTTATCCATTGAACTTTGAACTTTGAATATTGAACTTTTTGATTTGTGCTTTAACCCTTGTACTATATCGGTAATCATAATTATGAATTATGAATTATGAATTTTGAATTATAATTCTGAATTCTGAATTAAAGTAGTAATCATAATTATGAATTATGAATTCTGAATTATTAAAAAAAGTTTTGTATATTTGCCTTTGATTTATAGAGGAGTAGTAGTTAAGTCTACATAAAACAGATGAAAAGAACAAAGACATACAGCATAATTACAGGGTGGGTAGCTTGTCTACTCCTTCTGATGCTTGCTGCCTGTAATGTTCCACACGCACAAGAAGTTGACGAATTAAACGACAAGGCATATGCCTTGCACTATCGTAATCTCGACTCTGTGAGAATCTATGCGGATAAAGCCTACGGTCTGACAGGAAGCTATGACGCAGGAAAGGCGGAGGCATTAAACAATCTTGCTTTCGTTGACTTGATGAAGATGCGCTTTACAAAAGCCTATGCTAAACTCGATTCTGTCCTCAAAATCACTGATAACCAAGTGGAACTCTTGGTGGCTGACATTCAGTTTATGCGCCTTTGTCAGCGTGAGTCGCTCAATAAGGAGTTCTACGACTACTATGAAAAAGCACAGAAACGAATCCATCGTATCGAAGAAGACGAGAAACTACTCTCTCCTCGGCAACGTCGTCGCATGGTTTATGCGCGCTCAGAGTTTGCCATTGTCACTTCTACATACTATTATTACGTAGGTTTGGAGCAGCCATCTATCAAAGCAATCAGCCAGATTAATCCCGATGGAGAGATACAAACCGACATGGCTCAGCTCTTGGCTTATTACTATAACATCGGTTCGGGTGGTATTATCAATACCAATTCGCAGAAAGCCATAGAGCAAAAAGAGTTTGAATATCTCATACGTTGTTATATGCTTGCACGCCAGCACAACTTCCCTTATTGGGAGGCAAACTCCTTGCAGGCGATCAGTGAGCTGATTCTGAACGATAAGAGTCGAGCAACATTGATGCATGATAACCTACCTTCGTTCCAATATATCAACCTTGACAATATGCCTGAGAGACTTCTTGCAGGCAACTTAGCACAGCGATCACTGCATATCTTCCAACGTTATGGAGACGTTTATCAGACGGCAGGTTCCTATCGTACCTTGGCTTCATGCTATTGGCAGATAAAGGATTACCGCTCGGCTATCATCTGTCTGAACAAGGCTTTGCACGATAATCCAGCTATCAATCAGGCACCCGACCTTGTTGCGTCTATCCGTGAACAGTTGAGTGTTACGTATTCGGCTATAAATAATAAGCAACAAAGTGATTATAACCGTAACATCTACCTTGATCTTCAGGACGAAACTCGACAAGACAGATACCTTACATCACGTGCTGAACAGTTAGAGCGTACGTCAAAACAGCTGAATCTTATCATCCTTGCGGTGGGACTTTCTATATTCTTTGTGCTTGCTTCGCTTGTCCTCTTCCATTATCTTCGTCGAAGAAAGGACACACAGGGTTCGTTAGACGATCTCCTCCTTCCGCTTGAACAATGGCGTCATAACAATGAAAAGCACATGGCGGAACTGGCTGATAAGTATGAAGAGGTGTCTGAACAACTTGTTATCAACAAGTTACATCTTACGGATAATAAGCGTAAACACCTTGAACAACGGGCTAAGATTTCGCTTGTTAATGGTGTTATCCCACTCATCGACCGTATGTTACACGAGATTGAGAAGCTCAAGAAGGGTGGCGAAAGCGATGCTGTGCAGGCAGAACGTTACACTTATATCCGTGAGTTGACCGATAAGATTAACGAATTAAACGCTGTTCTCACAGAGTGGATTCAGCTTAGACAAGGTAAACTGTCGCTACATATTGAGAGTTTCCCTATACAACAAGTGTTCGATATCGTGAAGAAAGGACGCATGGGCTTCCATATGAAGGGTATCGACCTACGTGTAGAAGACACGAAAGCTGTTGTCAAAGCCGACCGCGTTCTGACGCTTTTCATGGTGAATACCTTGGCTGATAATGCGCGTAAGTTTACTGAAAAAGGCGGTAAGGTGACCATTTCATCCATTGAAGAGTCGGACTATGTTGAGATATCTGTTGCCGATACGGGCTGCGGACTCACTGAGGAAGAACAACAACATATCTTCGACCATAAACCAATCCATGACCAGAAAGACAGTGCTTCGCATGGTTTTGGACTGATGAATTGTAATGGTATCATCAATAAATACAAGAAGATTAGTCAGATATTCTCTGTTTGTGAGATGGGTGTAGAGAGCAAGAAGGACAAAGGAAGCCGTTTCTTCTTCCGTTTGCCAAAGGGTATTAGCCGTATCTTGTTGGCTTTCGTCCTCGCTACAGCCTCCCTCCTGACGGCTCAGGCACGTCCTACAAGAGCCAGCGACAAGGCTACTGCCCTTGCAAAGAAGGACTATAACACCCTCGCAGGTATCTATGCAGACTCAGCTTACTTCTCAAATATCAATGGTTCCTATAGTAAGACATTGGCTTATGCAGACACATGTCGTTACTATCTGAACCTCCATTACCTCCAACTTCGCCCTAAAGGAAAGGAGTTGATGAAGCAACTTGGAAGCCTTTCTATCGTTCCTGCGGAGATTAAGTGGTATCATGATAGCCTACCGATGAACTATGGTATCATCCTCGATATACGTAATGAGAGTGCTGTGGCAGCATTGGCACTGCACGAATGGGAGGTTTATAAATACAATAACTCTGTTTATACCCACCTCTTTAAGGAGCGTTATGCCGATAACTCATTGGGCGAATACTGTCGAATGATGATGAAATCGGAGACCAATAAGAATGTGGCTGTTGCCCTTCTTGTGCTCTTCCTGCTTTCAATCTTCCCTGTTTATTACGTGATGTATTATCGTCATCGTCTCTCCTATCAGTTCTGTTTGGAGCGTGTGAAGCAGATAAACACAATCCTTCTCAGTGATGTAAGCGAAGAAAACAAGCTTCGAGAGGTTGAGAAAGGGGTAAGCGACAGATTCCCAGAACGATTACTTGCTATCGTCAACCAGATTAAGGAGGCACTAATTGCCTCTGTGGAGGAGAATCAAAAGAGCCAATCAGACATAGAGATGCTCGAAGATGAGGTGCGTTGTGTGGAATACGAGAACGAGCGTTTGCACATTAGTAACAGTATTCTTGACAACTGTCTATCAACACTCAAGCATGAGACGATGTACTACCCTTCACGTATTCGCCAGCTTGTAGACGAACCTGATGGTCAACTTGAGGCGATTGACGAGTTGGCAATCTACTATAAAGAACTCTATCAGATTCTTAGTCAGCAGGCTATGAGCCAAGTAGAATCCGTGAAACTCGTGTCACGCTCAGTGGATATCACGACATTGGTGAGTTCATCAAAGCTGACAACAACCTTCAAGTCACCCCTCATCAGTGGCGACCCTGTCTTCCTTGCTTATTTATTTGATATATTATATCTTATCAATAACAACCAACCACTGACGGTCACAGCCGAAGAGCATCAACCTGGTTACGTCACCCTACATGTCATCATGTCGACACTGACACTCTCTGATGACGTTTGTCGCGACCTTTTCCAGCCTTCTGCCGACCGTCTGATGTTCTTTATCTGCCGACAGATAGCCCGCGACAATGGTGAATCGACTAATAAGCGTGGCTGCGGTATCTCAGCGAATGCGACACCAAATGGCGTGAGAATAGATGTGGTTTTGGCAAAAGCAAATTAAGAAACATAACAAAACAAAATATACCTATGGAGAATTTTAGAGTCATCATCGTTGAAGACGTACCCTTGGAGTTAAAAGGAACGGAGGGTATCTTTCGAAACGAAATCCCTGAAGCCGAGATTATTGGAACAGCAGAAAGCGAAGTTGCCTACTGGAAACTCATTAAACAAAACCTACCCGACCTCGTACTTCTCGACCTTGGATTGGGTGGTTCAACAACGGTGGGAGTAGAAATCTGCCGCCAAACAAAACAGACTTACCCACATGTAAAGGTGCTGATCTTTACGGGTGAGATATTGAATGAAAAGCTATGGGTCGACGTTCTTGATGCTGGTGCTGATGGTATCTGTCTTAAGAGTGGCGAACTATTGACACGTGGTGACGTGGCAAGTGTCATGTCGGGCAAGCGAATGGTATTCAATCAGCCTATCCTCGAAAAGATTGTAGGCAGATTCAAGATGAGCGTAAGCGGTCAGCTGATGCACCAAGAAGCAATGGTTAGCTACGAGATTGACGAGTATGATGAGCGCTTCCTACGTCACCTTGCACTCGGTTATACCAAGGAACAGATTACCAACCTACGTGGTATGCCATTCGGTGTAAAGAGCTTAGAGAAACGGCAGAACGAACTCGTACAGAAGTTCTTCCCTGATGGTAACAATGGTATGAGCGTCAACGCGACGCGTCTTGTTGTACGTGCATTAGAATTACGTATTATCGACATCGACAACCTCCACGCTGATGAGGAATAAGTTAGGTTATATAGTCTTAGTGCTTCTCATAGCCCAGCTGGCACTGATACTGCTCTCATGGCTTCTTACGGCAGCTTTTCCCGAGCTTCCGATGCGGTCTATGCTGAGCAGTGAGGGCATCCGGTGGTTCTTTGGCTCCTTTGTCAGCAACCAACTTTCACCACTGCTTATCTACTTTATTATGGCAGTGATGGCAGCAGGTGCGTGCGTTCGCAGTCGCCTTTATGCTGCACTACGTGCAATGCTATCAAATATGAGAAGCAGCCTAACAAACTCCACAAACAATCGTTACAAATTCCATTACCGTGAGAAGGCTGGTCTTCGCGTGGCATTAGTCGAGTTTATCGCCTATGTGATTATCATGATTCTTCTCACAGCTGTCCCCCACGCAATTCTCCTGAGTGTGACAGGACAGCTATTTCCCAGTTCCTTCTCTTCCAGTTTCATCCCCTCATTATCGCTGATTATCATCATTATGTCACTAACCTATGGTGTGGCAAGTGGTACGATAGACAGTGTTGCAAAGATGCACAAGATTCTTGTAGGCGGTTTAGAGGTCGGCTCCAAGTTCGTTCCCACCTACGTCATCGGCATTCAACTCTATATGTCAATCATATATGTGTTTATCCTATAGCCTCAACATATATTAATATAGGTTTGTAAACAGCTTCTTACACATGCTTAGAGCTCCTTGCATCAACGGTGCCTCTGTGGTCAACATATTTTTAAATATAAACTCCCTTAGCTCCGTGACTCTGTGTGAGATTTAAATTAAGTAACAAAAGATTGGAAATATATTTACAAAACAAGCGAGGAGGAGACTGGGAATTGAGCTAAAAACAAGCAAATCTGATACCTTTGTAAGTCTTTTGTTATCAAGTAGTTGCAAAGGTGGTTTTTAAAAGGTGCTTAATAGGACTTCAAAAGGGCGTTAGTAAGGGGCTTAAAGGGCACCTTTTGCAAGCCCAAAGGGCGTTAATTGGAACCCAAAAGAGCATGTATTGGTTTTGAGATACATAAAAATAGTTTACAAATGCCTATAATTTGGAAATAAGTTGTTGGTGGAATACGGATAGGTATAGTATTATTTACATTTTATCTTTTAGTTTATTTCCCTTTGTATAACTATCTTATTCGGGATATCCATACCACACAAGTATGTAAGCCTTTATTCTATTCCCAGTCTATGCTTTTAACGGAAGAACCAAAGATAAGTAGTCAAAACAGCTGATGATATGGATGATTTACTGACAAGATATAATAAACTTCTTAGGCAATATGAGGTTTTGCACAAAGAGAATGAGGTTCTGAGATTACTTCTAAGAATCCATGGTGTTGAATATGAAACAAGGATGAAAGAAGAAATGAATAAACCTATATATTCTTTGGTTTCAGTTCCAACCATTACTCTTTCGATTGATGAGCGCATAAGACTTTTCCAATCCTTATTTAAAGGGAGGGAAGATGTCTTTGCTCGAAGATGGTTTAGTAAGACAACTGGTAAATCTGGATATCAACCTGTTTGTATTAATGAGTGGAAACAAGGAATCTGTGATAAGAAGAAGTATAGGTGTGTAATATGTCCAAATAGAAACTTTGCACCACTAACAACTCAAGATATGTATCGCCATTTAGAAGGAAAAGATGAGTATTGCTGTGATGTTGTGGGACTCTATGCTATCATGCAAGATAATAACTGTGCTTTCCTTTGTGCAGATTTTGATGATAAGAACTGTAAGTATGGTTATAAAGAAGATGTACTTGCCTATGTGGGTGTGTGCAGAGAATGGCTGATTCCCTATGCCATAGAGCGCTCGAGATCGGGGAATGGTGCCCACGTGTGGATTTTCTTTGAAGCCCCTCTACCAGCATCTAAGGCGAGGAGATTAGGAAATGCTATACTAACAGAAGCTATGACGCATAATGGACAGATGTCGTTCAACTCCTATGACCGTTTCTTTCCCAATCAAGATTATTTACCAGAAGGAGGCTTTGGCAACCTCGTTGCACTCCCACTACAAGGTCAGGCACGCAGGAAAGAGAACAGTGTGTTTGTTGACAATGATTTCCTTGTATATAAGGATCAATGGGCATTTCTATATAATCTTAAGAAAATACAAGAATCTACTATCGACCAACTACTACGCCTGCATTATCAAGAAGAACTTGGAAAACTGTCTATGTCGAGCGAAATCAAGCCATGGGTTACCCCTTTGCCGCAAAATATTACACAAGAAGACTTCCATGCTAAGGTTGAGATAATCAAAGCAGACAAACTATACATCCCATTGAAGGCTGTTTCTGCAAAGGTACTAAACCATCTGAAAAGAATTGCAGCCTTCAAGAATCCTGAATTTTACAGTAAGCAAGCACTCCGTCTTTCTACATATGCCATTCCACGCATAATCTCATGTTTTGATATTACTAACGAATACCTTGCTATGCCACGTGGTTGTGAGGATGCTACTCGATCTTTCCTTAACGACAATGCTGTAACATATACTATTATTGATAAAACAAATCATGGCAATAAGATTTCAGTTTCTTTTCAAGGGGAAGAAAGAGAGGAACAGTTGGAAGCCATCAATGCCCTATTACCATATACGAATGGCATCCTACATGCCACTACCGCTTTTGGGAAAACAGTTACTGCAGCAGCTATCATCGCTCGTAAAAAAGTAAATACACTCATCCTTGTTCATTCGAAAGCATTACTTAAACAATGGCATGACCGCTTAACAGAGTTTCTTAATATAGACTATCCAAAACATGAAGAAAAGAATAAACGTGGTAGACGTAAGGTGTTTTCTCCTATAGGTTGCTTTGATTCATCAGGGAATACACTTCACGGTATTATTGACATAGCCCTTATACAGTCATGTTTAGATGAAGATGGTGTAAAACCATTTGTACAGGACTACGGAATGGTAATTGTTGACGAATGTCATCATGTATCTTCTATAACCTTTGAACAAGTATTGATGTCTATAAAAGCTCACACCATATATGGGTTAACAGCTACCCCCATTCGTAAAGATGGTCATCAGCCAATCATCTTCATGCAATGTGGTCCAATACGATTTTCTACTGATGTTAAAAGTCAGATAGCTAAGCAATCCTTCGATAGGTTTCTTATTCCAAGATTTACATCATATAACTCTATTTTAGAGGACAGGCTATCAATTGCAACCTTATATAAATATCTATCCGAAGATGAGATACGCAACAACCTCATTGTAGAAGATATTTGCAAAGCAGTTAATACAGGAAGAACACCAATCATTCTGACTAATAGAACTGCCCATGTGTCTGTATTAGCAGAGAAGTTGAAAGCTACCATCAAAAATGTTATCTCATTGACAGGGGCAGGTACGACAAGAGAAAAGCGAGAGGCAATGCAACGGCTACAAACTATTCCTGACAGCGAACAATTAGTTATTGTCGCAACGGGGAAGTATGTTGGCGAAGGCTTTGATTATCCGCGTCTTGACACCCTATTCCTTGCACTTCCAATCTCATGGAAAGGTCTTTTAACTCAGTATGCAGGTCGGCTTCATCGGGAATATGAGGGAAAGAAAGATGTACGTATCTATGACTATATCGATATCCATGAGCCAATTTGCGATAGTATGTATAGAAAACGACTCAAAGGCTATGCTGCAATAGGATACAAAACAATCAATACAGCCCAACCAACATTGTTTGATAACATAAAAGACATACCATCCTCCGTAGTTGAGAATCAGATATTTAATGGTTCAACTTTCTACCGCCCCTACACTTCAGATTTGACAAAGGCGAAGCGTTCCATTGTGATATCTTCACCAAAACTGTATAGAACGGAGCAAAATCCCTTAGTCACTTTGTTGAAAGAACTTGCTCAGCAGGGAATTGAAATTCTTATTACAACAGCTGCAGAGAACGAGCAAACAGTTTTCATCCAATCAAAGGGGCTATCTGTAAAAGTGAAACCAAAGCTATCATTATATACTACCATCATTGATAAAGAAGTTGTTTGGTATGGTTCAATAAACACGCTTGGTTATGGTTTAAAGGATGATAACATGATAAAGGTGACTGATATTTACCTCGCTAATGAATTGATAAAGATGATACATAAACATAGTTAAGTAACATGATATATGCCAATTTAGGATAAGTTCAGTATAAATAAATATCTGTACCTTTTATCCTTTTCAAAGCCAAGTCAAATTAAGAATGTAATGATTTTTCGTGTCTTCATTTTTAAAAGATGCTCTTTAGCATTCGAATTAACGCCCTTTGGGCTTGCAAAAGGTGCCCTTTAAGCCTCTTACTAACGCCCTTTTGAAATCCTATTAAGCACCTTTTGAAAACCACCTCTGCAACTACTTGATAGCAAAAGACTTACAAAGGTATCAGAATTGCTTGCTTTTAGCTCAACTCCCAGCCTCCTCCTTGCTCATTTTGTAAACATATTTCCAATCCTTACCACTTAATTTAAATCTCACACAGAGCCACGGAGCGTTAAAGACTTTGAACATTGAACATTGAACATTGAACTTTTTGATATGTGATTCATCTCATTAAGGATTGAACTTTCCTAACAATGGTAATCATAATTATGAATTATGGATTATGAATTTTGAATTATAATGGTAATCATAATTATGAATTCTGAATTTTGAATTATGAATTAAAAAAAGGGCTGATAAGTTGCGAGGATAGCCCTCACACCTTATCAGCTGAATATATTTTAGCTGGTATTAGACGGTGCTAATACGCTTTGAGATTACTTCTTCTCCTTGTAGAGGTCTTGACAAGTCTTCCAACCGAAGTGCTTGTAAAGCTCGTTAAGGCGTGTCTCACGCTCCTTGAAAGAAGCAAAGTCCTTCTTATCGTTCTCTGTCCAACCAGTCTCTGCCATAGCTGCAACACGTGGGAGGAGCTGGAAGAAAGCGAGGTCGCGACCGATAATATACTCTGTCCAGAGGTTTGCCTGAACACCCTTCACGTGCTTCTTCAGCTCTGGTGCAGCATCGTCTGGCACTGGGTTGTAGCCGTAAGTTGTCTCAACTGGGAGGAAACCACCGATGAGGGTCATCGTGTTATCCTTTCTCTGATAGTAGTCGAGATAGTAGTAGTTCACTGGAGTCATGATGGCATCCAAACCACGCTTAGCTGCCTCAATACCACCGTTCACACCACGCCAGCTCATGACAGTTGTACCCTTGTCTACATCACCCTCAAGAATCTCGTCCCAACCGATGATGTTACGACCCTTAGACTCCAAGTGTTTTGCCACTTGATTCATGAAGTGAGCCTGTAACTGAGCCTCTGCAGGGAAGCCGTTAGAGCCCTTCAAGCCAAGACGTTTGATTTCAGCCTGACAACGTGGACAGTGTTGCCAACGAATACGTGGGGCCTCGTCGCCTCCAATATGGATATACTTAGATGGGAAAATATCAACGATTTCGTCTAAGACATTGTTCACAAACTCGTAAGTCTTAGGGTTACCAGCGCAGAGAATGTCTGGGAATACGCCCCATTGCTCAGCCACTTTGTAAGGACCACCGGTACAACCAAGCTCTGGGTAAGCTGCCAATGCACCGAGCATATGACCAGGCATGTCAATCTCTGGGATAACAGTGATATAACGATCAGCTGCATACTTCACAACTTCACGCATCTCATCCTTTGTATAGTAACCACCGTATGGGGTCTCATCAAAGAGTCCTGTCATACGACCAATAACTGTCTGCGCACGCTTTGAACCAACCTCAGTGAGCTTTGGATAGCGGTCAATCTGTGCACGCCAGCCCTGATCCTCAGTGAGGTGCCAGTGGAAGGTATTGACATTGTGAAGTGCCAACATATCGATAAACTCCTTGATGAAGCTCATCTTGAAATAGTGACGAGCGCAATCGAGCATCGTACCACGATATTCGAAGCGTGGATAGTCAACGATACGAGCTGCTGGGAAGGTTACGTTCTCTGCCTTCTCCAATGGTAATGATTTGCGAAGTGTCTGTACACCATAGAAAACACCACGTGGAGTCTTGCCCTCAACGGTAATATTCTTACCCTTTACGGTGATAACATAACCCTCCTCATTCTCAACCTTTGCATTGATTTTCAAGGTAATAGTACTTCCTTTCTTGTTCATACCATTGAGCGCAATACCAGTTGCCTCTTGGATATATTGCTTCAAGAATTCACCATTACGGCGCATAGCCTCATCGTTGCTTGCAACATTAATAACGGTGTTAGCATCCAAAACGAATGGCGTACCTTTCTCAGCAGTAATACTCTGTGGGAGAGGAACTACCTGGTAGTTCGCATCTGTGGCATGAAGTGAGAATGTAGCCATCATCAATGCCACTGAAAGTAAGATTTTCTTCATCTCGATTAATATGATTTTTGTATTTAGGTTTTTATATTCTGGATTTCAACTATCCATGGACAAAGATACGAAAAAAAAGTGATTAAATACTTGTTGTGGGTAAAAAGTGTAGAAAAACTACTCATACCAGTTTGTAAAGTTCATTTGTTCTCTATCAATACTGGTTATAAAAGTAGAACGAAAAAGATTTTTCCAAAATAATAGACTACTCCTATAGGTTATGCTTCCGTGTGTCAAGATAACCTTAAAGAATAATTTTACTGTCACTCCTGTCATTTTTATAGCACACCTAACTCTTTGATTTACAAAGAGTATACGTGAAATGTTAAAAGTGACAGCAAATTAAAACAAAACTATTTATGTAAGATTTGCTGTATTCCCTCACTTGTTAGAGCGCCTTTATCACTCTAAATTTCGAAAGGGCTATGTTTTAAATAACTTCACCTTTTCTCAGAATCTATACTATATTCGGTATTCTTATTTATTCGCAGCATACAGACTATCATTATTGAAAGTATAATAATTTGCATCTCGATTTATCTTCCTTATTATCTCAAAAGCTTCATTTATACAGAAATCATACTCGTAGACTAACAGGGTATATATGTGGCAATATTCATTATAAATGTTTGTAGCAAATATCCCAGCATCATCTGTACCTAAGACTATTGGAGGAATTGGCTTCCCTTCCTTCTCCCATCTAATCCAATTTACAAGATGATAAGTATTAAAGCTATTGTGATAACCTATGAAGATATTACTCGTAGGGAGAGTTTCAATGGCTATTTCTTTATGGTGCATTATCTTTAAGATAGCTAATTGTACTTCTCTCAGAGCATTCTCATCAAGTATCTCGAAGATTTTTACCTTTATCTCCTTTTTGTATTTTTCAACATACTCTTTTTGATGGTATCTCTTCAAAGCCTTAATATTATTTAGCTCCCCACTATCTGCCAATTCTAATATATCTTCTTGCCTTTTCTTCCACGAATATATAAGATCATAAACTTGAAACTCATCATTAGGGAAAATCTCTCTTGACAGTTCCATTATACGCATATATAACCGTGGCATTAATGATTCTAAAGCCTTACATTCATTATTGCTAATTAGATAATATACAAAGAGCAGATCATCCATATATGCACCTATTGGCACTACAACTTCACACCCTACATTGTGCTCCCATATTCCTGGGTCAACACCAGCTGCCGTTGCATGTCCGATTCTATCACCTCGCTGTAAATCCAAGAAGGTAATTGCTTCATAGATAGCGCGTAATCCACCAAGTAGATGGTAGAAGTCTTCACCAGCATGAAATGTAAAATATTGGAATCCGTTCTCACGCAACCGCTTAAACACTGGGGCAAACACCTCAGGCGGCGTATCAAATTCGCTTGCTGCTGCATCTATTCCGACAATAGCTCTCCCATTCTTACTACCACTATTACGTAATGATATTAGTGCCTCACATATTTTTCTATTCTTTAGTCTTAGTGCTTTAAATCGAATGTCATCCTTTCCTTTATCTGCCCGCTTTATAAAATGGGCTGTGAGCCTTATATTCGACTTATCACAATCTTGCCTATTATTTAGATGTAACCATCCTCTTCGAATTTTATCAATTAATTGATTATTCTTTTCTATTGAATCTTTAGGTGAGAATCGTCCTTCTAAATTCTTAATATTATCACACTGATTTCCAGCCAACTGAAAGAAACGCTCTATATATTCTTGCTCGCTATACTCTCTTAATCCATTTGATGTATATTGTTGGAACTGATCAAAGCCAAAGCATTGAGGTTGTTGAACCGACATCTGATTGACAAGACCCAGTATGAGCAAATAATGATGAAAATATGCTGCGCCTTGTTTGTTTTCAGGATTCATTGATAGATAGTGTAGCACTGCAATATAAAGACACGCCTCTGATTGTCTTGTAAAAGATTCTCTCAGTTGCACAACTTTGTTAACCTTAGAAAAGAGTTTCTTTCTAAGTACGATGGCTTTTTCTATTAACGTTTTGAGTCTCCTGGGTTTTGTCCAATTATCAAACTGCTCATATTGTTCTTTGGCAAGTTCATTTCCGTTTGAACTTTCTAACATCTCACGATAGAAGCTATCAGGATAGTGTAAGAAATCAAGCCAAAGAGTATCCGTCTCCACCGTACCATTTAGATGAATATGCAAATCATTTAATCCATGACTCTCCTTCTTCAATTCTTCTAATTGGGGTATGTATGGCGGTATCAAACTCGTATTTCCCAGGTTCGGCGCAATAACCTGATTGTAAAAAGAGTGTGACCCTATATCATTAATAGTTGAAACGAGATTCTTAAAAATAAAAGCACATATCAATAGCATGGGAGGTATATACGCTATTTGTTCTTGCCAAGCATTAAACTTATCTATCTTGACATATATGCGATTGTTCCTCTCTTCTAAGAAGTCATTTGCAAGTTGGATTAATCCCTGTGTAAAGAGTTGACTTTTTGTATTTATTCCTCTAAACGAACTATCAGACACAAGCCTCAGATAATGGTGCGGTATCACATGATTGTCTTCCCGTGCTATTATCATAAGTCTGCGCTTAACATCTCTCAATGAGACCTCTTCCCCTTCCTGATAAGAGGAAAGGGAAAGGCGGTCGATTAAAAGGTATGATATGTGTGAATTACTTTTCATGTTTCAGATGGAGCTAATCATCTTATTGTTTATCAATGTATTCTTTCTTATATAGGTCTTTTAATCTCTTTGTACAGCCTTGACCAATACTCTTCACGAAAGGCAAATTCTTTAATATCTTATAAGCAGTGATGTTATTTACATTATAAATATGTTTTATAAAGAATTCTTCTCCTTTTTCTTCTATAATACGTTCCAGGGATTCTTTGATATTCTCTTTTGTGATATCAATTTTACCATTTACGTCATTCTCTTTAGTTTTTAATTTCAGCACGACTCAAAATATCGAATAAAGTTATGTTGCCAAAACCAAAGGCATCGAAATGCTCCTTAATTTTGGAAGAAACTTCTGTATTAAAGAAAACACAAATTAGAGGGCAAGATAATAAACAACGTATAAGATTAAGTGAATCTAAATAGGAATTCCCATCTTCGTTTTTAATTGTTACTTTTCCCAAGTTATCATAAAATAATTTGGGAGCATCCACAGGATTGTTATTATTGACATTTACCTTGTCACCAAACTTTTCTTTGGCTTCTTCTATCAAAACGGAGTTTAAGAAAACAATCAAATGCTGTTGGAATAGTTCTGCTAAATTCTTTTTATTAGGAACATTTATCAACGCAGAAGTAAAACGGGTCATAATACGACCTAATAGATAAGGAGGTAGTATAAGAGTTGGACTATTTTCATTATCTTTGATAAAGGTTTCTCGCCACAGGATTAATTCTATTATTAAATCATCTAATATCTCATCCTCAATGTCTATACCAAGTTTTTGTGATAACTCTTCATTTAATGTAATATTACTTTCAGGATCGTTAGAAATAACTTCGCCTTCTGGTGGCATAGGATAAGTGCGATGCAAACTTAAATCACTAAGCAGACCCTTGATAGATGATACATCTTTTCCTGAACGAATAATCATACATATTGTAGACAACAATGAAAGTACGGAATAATACAATTCAGTAGATTGACTTTGTCCTTTTCTCAAAGAAAATAATGGTAACAAAGCCAACACTTTTTGTGTCATATTAATATTATCACCTTTGAGAATGTTATCAATCGCATTCTCTTTTTCCCCTTGCCCTTTTTTTGCCGTTAAGGCAAGTCCTTCTAATGGTATCAATTCTGGCAACTTTAGATTGTTTGCCTTTCCAACTGCAGTCATTAAAAGCACAATATTCTTTATTGACATATCTTGCATGATACCAGTATGCGACAATATTTGATTAAAGGCAGTTGTGCTTAATTGCAAATAGAGATGTCTGGTATAACCAACTCTTAACATATAGTCGAATATAATCCATGGGCTCTGTTTAGCTTGGTTAGCAAATATAGTAGTCAGCCCCATAAAAACACCATTCATATCATGATTGAGAGTGTTTGGGATAAGCAAATAGTCATGTGGGAAAACCTTTGATTTGCTCAAATAGTCTACGATAGAAATATTTGTGAAAATAGGGTTTTTAACTACAAGGTCAACATCAATGTCTGCTGCCATCATACGTGACACATATATATTGATCTGACTCATGATGTCAGCTTTTCTATTATCAGAAAGTAAGCCTATCTGACTACGGATAGATAGACCTAACAGATAGTCGATAAATAACTCTTGAGTTGAATTCTTATGAATACCAAGACCATTCAGAATGTCAATATACTCATCTTCAATATCTTTCTCTTTATCCTCTTTTTTCTGCTTAACCATATATGAGGTATCATTGATACGCTTATAGCCAAGCAATGTCCTCAATTGGATTCTATTTTCAGGCTTAAGCACTTTTAAGAGATATTGTCCTTCTAACTGATTTACTTGGCTTTTGTAGTCATGTTCCTCAAATGTTTTTAATTCTTTAAGTTGATTCCATTGGTGTAAACGGACATTATATGAATAGAGCGTAGGATTTCCACTAAGAAGTACGACAAACATAGGTGTTGTAAGATACTTACGTATAGTTTCAAGGACAGGCCATCCTTTTGACATATCGACATCAATGTCATCAAAAGCTAAAACAAAGAACTCTTTCTGAAGAATCTTTAAGGCAAGTTCTGTCAACTCATGAAAGTTTTTCTCCAAATCGTATGCCGCCTTTACATTCTTTAATCCACGCTCAACAATGTATAAGTCATCATCCCAATTCTCGTATTGTTTCTTATTGAGCACCTCAAGTGTTGGTAAACCTTTAGCTAAAGAGCTTAACTTACTATTCCATTCCCTTTCATAGCAACAGACACCACTATTATGATTTCTTTTATGAGTCTCTATTTTGCTTCGAACTTCTGTATCAATCAATGACAAGATAACTAAGAATACATGTTCCTTTTCTTCCATTTGAGTTGGGTCAATAATCTTTAGTATCTTAGCTTTCTCATAAGTTTTTTGTATTTGCTGTAATATGCTGAGAATAAAAGTTGTTTTACCAGTACCTCTATTACCAAAGATTGAAATGGTATTGTATTGGTGATCCACACTATAGATAGACTTTTGTCCACCTTTCTTGCTAACTTGATTATCTATTAAGCTTAATACACGATTAAAATTAAAAGAATGAATATTATTCTCTTGATCGAAACCATGAGCATATTTGCTCTCTTCAAGACAAATAGTTATTTGCTTTGGGATAGAGGGTAGGTTGTTTGCCATATTCTTTTAGATTTATAATTATATTTTTTTTCAATTTTAGATTCAACAATGAACTCCTAAATGCCAGCATAAACTTGAGGTCATGGGAAAACTCCCTAAATCTTTTAGGTTATAATCTTGGTATCTCTGTCTCATTTCTATGCTTGTAGATATAATATGCCAATGTTAAATATTCTGCAAATATATATAATTTACTTGTAATTGCAAAATATTAAGAAAATATTTTTCTAAAATAACATTACTCCATGTTTCGGAATAGTCCTGATAATTTCAGGTCTAAGCTTACTCTTCAATCTCAGAAAGACTTCTGACGAAGTTGCTAAAGAAGTTGCTGGTTGTCTCAATGGGTGCATACCTGACGTAGCGGAGACTGCGACGGACGTTGCGACGAAGTACGGAACTGTTGTTTTGTACAAATCCTACGGCATTTTGTTTGAAGTGCCATTCGTGCGCAGTGTCCTTCGCTAAGTCTGAAATACTGCGTAATGTGAGGCGGTAAGCATTAGGATCACTCTTGCTAACGAAGGGGATTTCGTCTTCTTCAAAGCCAAAGACGGAGATGAGAACATTACCCTGTAGCTCTGCCATAGCGCTCAACTGCAGGGTGCTCAGCCAGTTCTCGAGTTTCACGAAGTCTACCTTATTACCCCGAGTTCTTAGGTATTCGCCCATCGTAATGATACCACCTAAGTTCATACCACGCGTAAACATCGTCTCAGAGTTGTTGACAATCAGCTTCAACATATCAATAGCCTCAATCGAAGTGTCGATACTATGCAGTTCATTGTAGATAAGATTCTTTAGTCTTCGGTTTAGTAACGCATTGCTAAGTCTAACCGTCTTGGGTATTCTTGCACTTAAAGTCTTGCGTTCTTCCTGCTTTGCTTTGATGTCGGTGATGATACTCTCTGGCAGGTTAAGCCCTTCATCCATAGCGTGTCTTGCGATACCATTGATGAAGATAGGCATCACTTGTTGTGCTTCAACCATCTGTATGAGTCTTCGCCATTTGAAAGGCGACATCGGTTCGAGGTTCGACTGTGTGCCGAATGCGCCCGAACAAAGGATTCGAAAGAAGTTGCGTTGAATGATGTCCATTCCAGATGATTCTATTGGTTGCATGGTGATTGGGTGTTAGGTGATGAGTGTTGGGTGATGATGATATGTTTATGGAGGTGGTGAATGGGGGTGTTGGGTGTTGAATATTGGGTGATGATGATTGTTATGAGTAACGACGGGGATAATGGAAGAGAATAGAAAGGAAGGCTGTGATGCCCAATAACATTGGATAATACAAGAATGGGACGATACTCACAGGGTTTATCTTTGCCAAACCAGCTGCCATTAATATCTGTGCACCGTAAGGAATCAAGCCCTGCGCACAGCATGAGAAGGTGTCGAGGATGCTGGCTGCCTTACGTTTGTCTACACCATAGCGGTCGCCTATCTGCTTCGCAATACCGCCCACGGTGAGGATTGCCACCGTATTATTGGCTGTACAGATATCCACCAAACTTACGAGGAAGGCGATTGTTAGCTCTGCTCCACGCTTACTATTGACGTGTCGGGTAATCATCTTGATGAGATAGTCGATACCACCATTCTCACGGATAATCTCTAACATACCACCTGCCATCATCGTGATGATAATCAGTTCGCCCATTCCTTTGATTCCTGCGCCCATACTTCCAAACCAACCATAGACATCATAACTGCCATCAATGATGCCGATAGCACCTGTGAGGACAATTCCAATGGTCAATACAGCCATCACGTTCATACCAAAGAGCGCACAAATTAGTACTGCCATGTAAGGTATGACCCTGTAGATGTCAACGTTAGCGACTTGTCCTGTCGTATGTATGTCTCTTCCCAAGAAGATATAAACAAGCAGAATCAAGACTGCTGCAGGGGCTACGATGAAGAGGTTTACTCTAAACTTATCTGCCATCTTACACTCCTGTGTCCTTGTTGCCACAACGGTTGTATCGCTAATGAACGAAAGGTTGTCACCAAAGAACGAACCACCGACGACGATTGCAACGACAAAAGGAAGCGAACTCCCCGTAGAAGTGGCAATACCTGCTGCGATAGGGGTGAGTGCAACGATGGTTCCAACGCTCGTTCCAATACTCATAGAGATGAAGCAAGCAGCGAGGAAGAGTCCTGGCAGCAGCATGTTATCTGGTAGGACGGAAAGGGTTAGGTTGACCGTAGCGTCAATACTGCCCATGTCCTTAGCCGAGTTGGCGAATGCTCCAGCAAGTACGAATATCCACAACATCATCATCATATTGTCTGTGCTGGCTCCCTTGCTGTATATCTCAATTCGTTTTGCGAGCGGATAGCCTCCTGATATGGCGATAGCAAAGATACTCGAAGCCATGAAAGCCACGGTAATCGGTACCTTATAGAAGTCACCCGATATGATTGAAGTGACCAGATATAGTACGATGAACACAAGTAGCGGACTCAACGCGAGGAGTCCTTTTTTGTTTTCTGTCATGTGTTGTGTTGGGTGTTGAGTGTTAAATGTTGGGTGTTGATGAATTGTGAGAGAGATGGGTGGTGGGTGTTAAATGTTAGGTGTTGATGAATTGTGCAGATGTTGAATGATAAATGATGAATGTTGGGTGTTAATTGTTAGCTGTTGAATGTGAGGTGTTGATGATTTCTATTAACCTATTATTCATCCCCTTTTCACCCTTACCATATCTTATTTTAAGCCTCCACACATCTTGTGCTAAGCCTCCGCACGTCATGTGTTAAGCATCATCACGATTTTTATCAATGCCTTCTTTTATTTAATTTCATCCCCCTTTTACTACCTTCCTTTCATCTTGTTTATAGCAATCTTGCCTCCCTACCCCTTCGAGAGAGGACTGGTCTGGGTCTCCTTCTCCACCTAACCCTTAGCAAATTTGTCTCCCTCCCCCTTCGGGGAGGGTCGGGGTGGGGCTTCTCCTTCACCATTTAATCCTTAGCAATCTTGCTTCCCTCCCCCCTTCGAGAGAGAGCTGAGCTGGGTCTTCTTCACCACCTAACTCTTAGCAAATTTGTCTCCCTACCCCTTCGGGGAGGGTCGGGGTGGGGCTTTTTGTTTTACCCCCACGACCTATGATAGAAGTCTATATTCTCTCGCATAAGCAAGTCGATAGGCATGTAGTTGACAGGTTCAACCTTCTTTTTCAGTACGATAGCACGGAAGAGGGAGTCAACACTGAAGTAGCCTTGTTGGTAAGCATGCTGTGCGATGAGGAACGATATACTACCCTCTCGCAGGCAGTCAGCATTCTTATGCACCACGTCATAGCCCATAATCTGAACGTTATGGCGATGCGTCTTCAGCAGGAATTTACCCACGATATGCGCCTTTGAGTTCAGTGTGATACAATGGTGTACCTCTGGATGCTCGCTGAAGAACTTTTCTAAGATATGGTCATAACGCTTCCGCTCCTCGTCTAATGGGAGGTTTACCTCCAAGATCTTAATATTAGGGAAGTTCTCTTCCATATAATGACGAAAGCCCACCTCGCGATTCTCTTGCTGACGACTTGCCATCTTTCCGTCCTTCGTCTGCTTCATAAGCATAATGCTTTCCTCCTTTTGAGCAATGAGCATCAGCATTCGAGCTGCAAAACGACCACTCTGAATAGAGTCCTGTCCGTAGAATGACAGCGGTTGCAGCGATGGCATATAAGAGTCGAGCAGAATGAAAGGGATATTACAATCATGCAGTTCGTCGGTGAACTGGCGTGTCACCTCTAATGTCGTAGGGACAAGGATAACGCCATCAGGATTCTGCCTAAGGCATTTCTGGTAGGTCTCGATAAAAGAGTGAGGATCCAATCGACTGTAATACATGATTTCCAAGTCGATATAAAAGTCTCTACGTGCCTCTACCGCCTTCATGGCACCAATCTCAATCTCTTCCCAGTAAGCCTCACTGCTGTGCTTTGGAATCAAACAATAGAACGTGTAACTCTTGTTATAAGCCAGTGCACTTGCGTAGACATTCGGCTGATAATTCATCTCCTTCAGCACCTTTTCCACTCGTTTCAGTGCGGATTCCGATACATTCGGGCGTTTATGCAATACTCTATCAACTGTTCCAACACTTACACCTGCACGTTCTGCAATGTCTTTGATTCTTATCTTTTCTGCCATAAATATGGGAAGTGAATATAATATTTTTGCGCTGCAAATTTACTAATAATTGTTGGAATGTGCGAAAGCACAACGTTAGAATTTATAAGTAAAAGTTCTTTTTATTATTTAATTGTGTACAGAATGACGGATAATAGGAAGTTTTTAACTAAATTTGCGTTCTGAAATAAGGCTACGTGCAGTTATGTCTATTAAAAGTTATCTTCAAAAATTGTCTTTTCGCACAGGTGTTATCGTACTCCTGATGTGTATTCCCTTTTATCTCCTCTCATTCGTTCAAGTGTTTTTCCCAGTGTCAACGGCAACGAAAGGCATACTGTTTACTGTCTTTTTTGGACTGGCAAAGAGCTTTCAATATGGCGGTATTGCTATCCTTGGAAAGGAAGGTTACAAACAGGTGAAGGGTTATTTCAGGCGGAAGAAACAGCTGAAAGATGAGACTATGAAGAGTGATAGCAACGTAACGCCTCGCTACTGTCCTGACCTGTTCTCCAATCCAGAGATTCTTTCTGGTATCCGTCTCGTCATCTTCGATTTTGATGGAACGCTTGGCGATTCTCAAAAACTCATTACTGACACGATGCTTGCAACGATAGAACGCCTGAATTTACCGATGAGAAGTCGTGAGGAATGCGCCCGAACGATTGGTTTACCATTGAAGGAATGTTTCTCATCTATCATTCCAATGACGGATGAACAGGCTGAGGAGTGTGCCGAAGTATATAGCGAAATCTTTAATGTGAAGAATGTTCCAGGGGCAGTAACGGTCTTTCCGGGTGTTATCGAAACGCTTGAACGCCTTTCTGCACAGGGCATTCTGATGTCGATTGCAAGTAGTCGTAACCACCACTCTCTTGCCAAGTTAGTAGAGGATTTAGAACTATCGAAGTATATCACCTATCTGATTGGTGCTGATGATGTTGTCGAGAAGAAGCCAGCAGCCGAACCAGTAGACAAGACTTTGAGCCATTTCAACATCGAAGCACACGAAACCCTCGTCGTTGGTGATACCGAATTCGACATCCTCATGGGCAGAAATGCAGGTACACACACCTGCGGAGTTACCTACGGTAATGGTAGTAGAGAAAGTTTAGAAGCCGCAAAAGCGGAGTGGATTGCATGTTAAATAATGTATAATTCTTTGGTAGTTTCGTAATAAACCACTACCTTTGCACTCGCAATTCAGGAATGCACCTTGGTTCATAGATGAATTGTTCTTAATTAACATCGCGGGTTGGAGCAGTTGGTAGCTCGCCAGGCTCATAACCTGGAGGTCGCATGTTCGAGTCCTGCACCCGCAACTTCAAAGCTTAGAAATACTTAGAAATAAGTTTTCTAAGCTTTTTTCGTATCCACCAAAAACTAATATTAATTCACAATTCAGAATTCAGAATTCATAATTATGATTACTATAGTAGTTCATAATTCACAATTCAAAATTATGATTACTGCTATTAGCTGTGGTTTATCGTTACAAGCAACATCTAAGCCAAGAGTTAAAGCACTAATCAAAAAGTTCAATGTTCAAATCTTAAAGTTTAAAGTATTTAACGCTCCTTGGCGATGTGGTAACTATTCAGCGATAATAGATATATAAGTGCATATCAATTTCTCAAACCTTA
>ERZ773069.405-NODE-405-length-29261-cov-7.353968_pt1 | contig 29261 bp, 28 predicted proteins | sample MGYA00580619_ERZ773069 | MGnify/ENA primary metagenome ERZ773069 (study PRJEB29015, sample SAMEA2738007) | human oral metagenome | biome: human oral; feature: human-associated habitat; material: dental | place: China | collected 2108 ...
ACAGCATTAATGCCTCCTTTGTGTGTAGTAGGATTTGGGATTGCTCATGGGAATCCGAAAATTTTTCTTGGAGCAGGATATTTGTTTATAATAAATGTATTTTTTATAATGATAGCAACATTAGTTGGCTTGATAGTTTATTCTGGAAATATTTTTGAAGCAAGAAATAAAATTTCAATAAAAAAACAAATAATATTTTATATAGGAAGTTTAATCATAATTATTCCAAGTATATATACAGCAACAACTTTAGTTCAAGATACAGCGAGAGAAAATTCATTAAAAAAATTTATTTCAAAAGAATTAAATAATCATTATGTTTTTGATAATTCTGTTAATAAAAAAGATAAAACTGTTACTTTAAAAATTGTAGGAGAGGCTTTTAAAAAACAGGATATTGAAAAATTAGAAAAAAAACTGGAAAAATATAAATTAAAAAACTATAAATTAAAAATACAGCAGTTATCCAATGAAAAGTACTTAACAGCACAGGACTTATCAAAATATCTGAACGAAGAAAAAATAAAAGAAAATGCTGAAGATGTTTCATTACCGATTGAAAATAAAAATCAAGAAATTTTGGAAAATGATTTAAAAACTGTTGAAAATATTTTATATAAAAATTTTTCAAATAATATTAGTGAAGTTAAAATTGGGAAATTGATAGATGCAAATAATAATGAGAACTTTGTTGTTTTAGTTGTTGGGAATGAAACAATGACAGATGAAATTGCTGAAAAAATAAAAAATCTTGAGTTTAATACTGAGAAAAATTATAAAATTATTGTTGAAAAAAATTAAGTGACTGTGAAAGTAAAAGAGGTAAAAATTGACTAACAGTAGTATTTATAATTATAAGGAGCGGAATTTCTTCTCTCAAAGAGTGGAGAAAAACAAGAAATTTAAACATTAGACCTATTTGGCAACTATATGTATTTAGAATTTAATAAAATAAGAATAATTTTTTTGTAACATAAATTGCATAATAAAATGTGATAAGATTTGATAAAATAATAAAAAGTTTTATGAATAAATGTAAAAAATAGATTAAAGCCTTGACAAATGGCTTTATATTTATTATAATAGTTTGTATAAATGTGAAAAAATTATGATTTTTTATAATTATTTTACAACATTGAATTAAAAAATTAATGATATAAAAATTAGAAAGGAGTCGATAAATAATGGCAGTACCTAAGAAAAGAACCTCTAAAGCGAAAAGAAACATGAGAAGATCACATGATTCAATTAAAGCTCCAAATATTATTGTAGAAGCTGATGGATCAATAAGAAGACCACACAGATTAAACCTTGAAACAGGAGTTTACAGAGGTAGACAAGTAATAGCTAACGAAGCTACAGAAGCTGAGTAGTTTGTCAAAGCAGGATTTTTTATGTCTTGCTTTTTTTTTGCTCTTAGCTATTTATTAATTTGAATATGATAAAGGTAAAAGTTTAAAAAATTTATATAAAGACCTATTATGAATAAAAATTATGAAAAGAAATGATGAATTTTACTTGGATGAAAAAAGATTATACTCATAAAATTTTTACTATATCTTTGAATGTTTTTAGTTGTATTTTTAACTTTTTTGTGATAGACTTTAGTAGAATAATTTTAAATTTGAAAAGTATAAAATTATGTAGAAAAAAGAAATATAAATACAAAAAAATAAAAATAAATCCGAGGTGAGATATGAAAGTTGGAATTTTAGGAACAGGATCTTATGTACCTGAAAAGATAATGACAAATGATGATTTAGCAAAGATTGTGGATACAAATGATGAATGGATAACAGTTAGAACTGGTATCAAAGAAAGAAGGATTGCAGATGAAAATGAAGCTACATCTGATTTGGCATTTAGGGCAGCAGAAAAGGCGATTGAAGATGCAGGAATAGATAAGAATGAAATTGATTTGATCATTGTTGCAACAATGACTCCAGATTACGGAACACCGTCAACTGCGGCATTAGTTCAAGATAAATTGGGAATAAATGCTGCTGCATTTGATTTAGGTGCAGCTTGTACAGGATTTGTTTATGCCTATTCATCTGGACATAGCTTTATTGCGGCTGGACTTTATAAAAAAGTGCTTGTTATTGGGGCAGAAACAATGTCAAGAGTAGTTGACTGGACAGATAGGGGAACTTGCATCCTATTTGGAGATGGTGCAGGAGCTGTTGTACTTGGAGAAGTGGAAAATGGAGGATATTTGGTAAGCCATCTTGTGGCTGACGGTTCTGGAGCAAGTGAACTTTTAGTGCCTGCAGGAGGAACTAAAGAACCTATATCAAAAGAAAAGATTGAAAATAAGGATATTTATTTGAAAATGAATGGAAGAGAAATATTTAAATTTGCAGTAAGAGTATTTCCAGAAACAGTCGAAAATGTGCTAGAGCAAGCAGGAATTACTGCAGATGATATTGATTTGTTTATTCCGCATCAAGCAAATATTAGAATTATTGAGTCAATTGCAAAAAGATTTAAACAGCCGTTAGATAAATTTTTTGTAAATTTGAATAAATATGGAAATACTTCGGCGGGTTCAATTCCAATAGCACTTGATGAAGCAATAAAGGAAGGAAAACTTAAAAAGGGAGATAAGTTTGTTGCTACTGGATTTGGTGGAGGGCTTACTTATGGTTCGATTATGGTTGAAATTTCAAAATAATAATTTATAAAAATTATTGATTTGTTATAAACATACAATTAAAAAATTGTCAAAACTTGTAATTTTAAAAATTTTAGAGTATAATGTAACAGAGAATATTTAAAATCAAATATATTAGATTTACTCTATAAATTTAGAATTATAATAAAATATTATAAATTAAAGACATTTTGAATTTTTATCAAAATAAAAAAATAAAATACCGAGTAATTTGTTAGTCTAAAACTATAAATAGTAACTTAAATAAAAATTTCTGTATGTAAAAAATAAAATTTTTAAATATTAAGGAGGAAAAATTATGAATTCAAAAATATTTTGGGGATTGGTAATTGTAGTTTTAAGTTTATTTAAATTTATACCTGAAGATATTATGAAGTACATTGTAAATTATCAAGTAGTTATGATTCTTGTAGGAGCTTATTTCTTAGTTAAAAAGAAAAAACATGGATGGATTTTTCTTGGTATAGGAGTATATTTGTATATTACTAGTTATGTTTGGGAAGGTTTACCATTATTCATAGTTCCATTGATTTTTGGACTAGCTGTTATTGGACTCGGTATAAAAGAAACTGTTGATAAAGAAAAATTAACTAAATTTAGTAATAAAAATACTAAAGAGTCAAAAGAAGAAGTAGTTGATGCTGAAGAAATAAAAAAATAGTTTTTTTAATTTTGAAAAAAGTTTTTGAGTATTAAAAAACAAAGAATTAAAAGGAGAGTTTATATGTCAAAAATTGCTTTTGTATTTCCAGGACAGGGAACACAGTATGCTGGAATGGGAAAAAAGTTATATGATGAGGTAAATGATGAAAATAAAAAATTAATTGATAAGATTTTTGAAAATAATGAAGATGTGAAAAAAGTTATTTTTGAAGGAACTGATGAAGAGTTAAAAAATACAAAATATGCACAGCCTGCAATTGCACTATTTTCAGTTATCTTAACAAAATTATTAAAGAAAAAGGGAATAAATGCAGATTTTGTGGCTGGACACAGTTTAGGAGAATACAGTTCATTATATGCTGCTGGAGTTTTGAATGAAATTGATACATTAAAATTAATTTCAAAAAGAGGGGAAATAATGAGCAATGCTAATATTAGTGGTGGGATGGCTGCAATATTGGGACTTAGCGCAGCAGATGTTGAAAATATCTGCAATGAAATTGATGGAACTGTAGAAGCAGTAAATTATAACGAACCAAAGCAGACTGTTATTGCTGGAGAAAAAGAAGTAATTGAAAAAAATCTTGAATTATTTAAGGCAAAAGGTGCAAGAAGAGCATTGCCACTAGCAGTTTCAGGACCTTTCCATTCATCATTGATGAAGCCTGTTGCCGAAACTTTAAAAAAAGAATTTGAAAATTATACTTGGAGTGATCCAACAACTCCAATTATTGCAAATACTACAGCAAACATTTTAGCCTCTGCTGAAGAAATAAAACGTGAATTGTACAATCAAACATTTGGTCCAGTAAAATGGGTTGACACAATAAATAGACTGTCTGAAAATGGAGTTACAAAGATTTATGAAATTGGACCAGGAAAAGTATTAGCTGGATTAATTAAAAAAATTAATAAAGAAATTGAAGTTATAAATATTGAAAATGTAGAAAGTTTATAATTTTTATTTATAATGTAAATTTAAAAAAGACTGACTTAAAAAGAGAATTTTTAAGTATAGTCTTTTTTTTTAAAATCAAAACTTAAAGTTTTTAATAATTTTAAAAAAAAATTAATTTTTTGTTGACATTTATTTAAAAATATAGTATAAATAATTAAATAAATATTAATAAAAGAGGTGGGTAGTTGTGAATAAGGATATGAAAAATGTGAAAAACAAAATTGAAAAGACGAAAAGAAAGGAGGAAAATAAAGAGTTACGAGATCGTGAAAAGGGATTTACACTTGTGGAAGTGATTCTGGTAGTGGCAATTATTACAATAATATCAGCAATTGCTGTGCCTCAAGTGGGGAAATATTTGAATAAGGCTAATAGAAGTAAGGTTATTGGAGCAGTTGCAGAGCTTAATAATACTACAACTTCTTGGAGTATTGATCATGGAGGAAATTCACCTAAAAATTTGCAGGATATTTTGACAGAGCATGGAAATCTAAATAAACTTGGGATTGGACTGGATAGCAGCGGAAAATTTAAAATTGGAAATATTGAAGGAAATATAGTTTATCAGGATGGAGAGGTTTTTGCTAAAGTTGCTGCGGGAAGTAAGGCATTTGCGGGGGAAGAAATTAGAAAATAATGAAATTTGAAATAATAAATAGTATAATCGAACTTGTTAAATATTGTATTTTTTTTAGAATAATTTGGGTTGATATAAAAAAGAGGATAATTCCTGAAGAGAGTGTTGTTATTTTAATTATTTTAGGATTAATAGCCGCGATTCAAAACGATAATTTAGAAAAGTATTATTTGGGAATTTGTGCCTATTCAATGCCAATGATAGTGCTTTATATTTTAGAAGATTATTTTAGAAAAACGTTGATAGGCTTTGGGGATGTGAAGCTAATGATGGGGATTGGTGGACTTTTGGAATATTTTGGAATAGAGAAAATATTGAATTTTTATATGATTTTGTATATTTTTTCAGGAGTTATTGCTTCTTTATTTTTATTTTTGAAAAAATGGAAGAAGTATGAATATATACCATTTGCACCATTTATTGTTGCAAGTTATATTATTTTTGAAATTTTAATAAATAAAAGCTGGTGAAAATATGGTAAAAAATAGGGGAGAAACGTTAATTGAAAGTCTTATTTCGATGTTTTTTGTTACAGTTGCTATCATTCCAATTGCAAATTTATTTTTGAAAACATTTCAGACAGATGTGAAAGTGGATGATTTGAATAAAAAAAATGTGAATATTGAAAATATGATTGAAATAATAAAGGCAAAAAAATATGAAGAAATACTGAATTTTAATGGGAAATGTGAGATTTCAGAAGTGGATGATTTTTATAATAGATTTGCAGTTGAAAAAAAATATCAAATTTTAAAAAATTTGGAAGGGAGGAAGGATAAAAAAGGAAAAACACAAGAAGAGAAAATAAATGTGGAGATAAAAAGAACAGATGAGTATTTTATAAATGAGTCTGGAAAAAAGGAATATATTTTTGAAATAAAAGTTGATAAAATAAAGGATTATTATTTTCCTGATTTTGATAAAAATAGTTAATTATAAAAATAAAAGTTTAAAATTTTTGTATTAATTGGATTTTATAGATTTCTGTAAGTATCTAATACTATCCCCTGTTTAAAAAGCGAATATAATATCAGGTTTAATCTGCTAAAAAGATTTACAATGTATTTGTTATTCAAATGGGGTTTAGTATAAATACATTTAATAGATAAAAAGTGAAATCTTTAAAAATTAGTTAAATAGTATTTGTAGTAACAAGAAGTCAAGCTTCCTGAACGATAAATGGTAAAAATATGAAAATTAAAGTTGAAAAATGCTGTATTGATGAGATTATATAAACTTTTAAAAATGATAAAAATTAAGGAGGAAAATGATTGGAAAAATAAAAAGTAGAAAAGATGGATATTTGCTGGTAGAAATATTGATAAGTATGTTTATATTTTCTGTGCTCGTGTTTGTAATTTCTGTATTTTTAAAGCGGATAGTTATTGTGGAAAAGGCTAAGAAGAATAATCAGAAAATGTATGAGAAAATGTATTTTTCAATGGATAAGATTGTTTTGGATATAAAAAATAGGGATATTCGGAAATTTTCTTACGAGAAGGAAAATAATGATATTTTTATCAGGGAAAATTTGATAGTTTTTAAATTTAATGAAATTTTTTATAAAATTGAATATGAAAAAGGAAAACTTTTTGTTTCAGATGCTGAAAATTTAGGAAAATTTGGAAGTAAAGTGGAAATTGGAAAATTTGATGAAGCAAAGTTTGAAAAAGTGGGAGAATTGTTAATTATTCGATTGAAAGAAAATAAAAATGAAGATGTCAGAGTTGTAAAAATTTAATATTATTTTTATTAAATAGCGGATTTTTTTATTAAAGAGTCAAGTTTCTGTGGTTAAATAATTAAAATTAGTATAAATTGAGGTTTTGGGTAATGAAAAATAAATATTTTGACGAAATAAGAAATAAAAGATTGGATAGTGAAAAGTCAAATTTAAATAATAAAGGAGTAAAAAATAAAAAAAGAAATAAAGGGGCAAGTTTAGTTTATGTTTTAGTAATTTTATCAATAATTTCAGCATTTTCAATTAATTTTGTCTATTATGTGCAGCAGAAGAAGGATATAATATTTTTAAAAAGCCATAAGGAAACTAAGATAGAAAAAAAGTTTTTGATTCAAAAGGAAAATCAAAATATGGAAAGAATCTTGAAAAATGGGATTAATTTTGATGGGAATTTGGTTTTATTAGAGAAAAAAGAGCGATATTTTGACAGTGTTTTGAAAAAAGATAGACAAAATGCTGAATTGAAAAACTTGATATTTTTGGGAAAAGATATTGAAAGTATTGGAAATTACAGGATTAAGTCTATAAGTGATGAAAGTGATAATGAATATTCGCTGCCGCTTGAGGAAAATAAGGTTTATAGTGAGTTGAAAGTTATTTTTGGAAGAAAAATTTTAGGCGAAGAGATTTTATTTTGTGAAAAAGTTGGGTTTAAGAGAGTGAGCCCGCTGGAAGTAGAGATGAGAGTTGTGGAATCAGAATTTTTATAAAATTATATTCGATAGTTTTAGGTAAAATTATAGAATTTAAAAAATTATAAAATTAAATAATAATAATGGAAAGGAGAAAATTTTCTTTTAAAAAAGTATAAAAAAACATTATATTGTTTAAAAATTTATGAATATATAAATATAATTAATAATTAAAATAGTAAAGGGGGAATGATGGAAGAAAAAATAAAAATATATATAAGAAGTAAAAATAAAATCTATATATTTTTTAATGATGAAATATATTTTTTTGAAAATCAGGAATTGGAAATGGCTTTGGAGTCGTTTTTTGAGGAAAATAATATTGAAAAAAATGCGAAATTGGCTGTGATTTTGCATTATTCATATTTTTTGTTTGATAATTTTGATAGAAATATGGAAGGAACTGGTAAAAGAGAAAATAATATTGAAGATTCGGAGAAAAAATCTCTAAAATTTGAAGATATTTCAGAAGTTTTTAAGAAAAAAATTAATTTTGTAAAAAGAAAAATGGTTATAAATCATTTGGAAAATCAGTTTTTAGATATTTATTTGGATAAAAGGGAAATTGTTAGGATAAAAAATTGCTTGAAAAAGTATTCGGCAGTAATTTCTGAATTGAAGGTAGATTTTGAGGCTGTCTATAATTATTATAAAGATGGAAATTTTGAAGCGAATCAGAATAAAAATTTTGAGAATAAAGAAAATTTTCAGAATGTAATTGGAGATGTTGAAGAGATTCAAGAAATAGAAATTCATGAGAATAGAAAAATTAATAGAAATTTTGGTGAAATAAAGGAAATTGATATAAATGAAGAATTTTTGGAAAATAGTAATAATTTAGAGAATGAAAATGGTAAGATTGAAATTTTGCAGTTGGGAGAAGAAAATAGTCTTAGGATTTTAATTGAGGATGAGAAAATTGTTGAGGTTGAAAAAATTGAACTGAAAATTGAAGATGTGGACGATGTTGAAAATTTTGATTTTGGAGATATGGTAGTTGTTGGAGATGAAGAAAATGATGTAAAAGTTATATTTGCAGGAGAAGAACTTTCAAATAGTCTTGATTTTATAAAGAGAATGGCTATTTTTGATAAGGAAAGTGTAAAAAATATAAAAGTTTTGGATGTTGTTATTGCTGGAATTCTTATATTTGCATACTTCTTGATTTATAATTCGATTCCGCTTCAGAAAAAAACTGTGGAAAATGAAGTTATCCAGAGGGAGATAAAGTCGCTGGAAAAGGATTATTTGAAAAGAAAGGCTGAAGAAATTCCTGATTATTCAAAGGAACTTGCGACTCTTCGTGAGATTGATGGCGGGATAAAAAGGCGGGAGTATTATTCAGTTATAAAATTTTTAGTTGAAAATAGTAAAAATGGGATTGATTATACAAAAATTAATTATGAAAAGGCAAAATGGATTGTGCAGGGGGAAATGGAAAATTTTAACAATTTTGAGAGACTTGAGAATAATATTTTGAGAAGGTATCCAAATTCTGAATTGGGATATTTGAAGGATAATGACACGGCAACAGTTTTTGAATATGTGATTGAGCCATTTCAAAATTAAAAAAATAGGAAGAGAAAAATGATAAAATTAAATTTTAAGATGATAATATTTGTAGTTGGAATTGTTTTTATGCTGGTAAGTATTAATAAAAAGTATGGGAAATATAAGGAAATTTTGAATAATGGAAAAATTTTAATTGAAAATAAAAGAAATCTGGAAAATAAAATTGTGAATGTGGTGGAAAGTAAAAATGCCGAAAGAAGTAAAATTATGGGAGAATATAACGAAATAATGGCAATTACAGATAAATTGTCGTTTTTATCCATAAAAAATGAATCGGAATTTAAGAAGATGATTTATGTATTTTCACACGATAGCGGACTGAAAATGAAGGAAATTTCAAAGTCTGAAAATGTATGGGAAAGAAATGGGTATAGGCTTAAATATATTCATTTTACAGTATATGGAAGTTTGAATAATTTTGGAAAATTTGTTTATTTTGTGAATAAAAGCAGAAAATATATTGATACGTCTAAAATGTTCATGGAACTTACTAGTGATGGGTTTAAAATCTCGCTAGGGTTTATTGAAAAAGTTGAAAATAAAGGTAAAATTAGTATTTAGTAAGATTTTTATTATAAAAAAATGTAGGAATTAAATTAATGAAGAGGAACTATTTATTATTAAAAAATTAGAAAGAATAAAAAGATTAAAATTGAAAAAAGGGGGGATTACAATTTTGAAAGGAAAGAGAAGATTTAGGTTTATGACTGTTTTAGTTCTATTTTCTTATTTTTCAGGAAATAATATTTTTGGAGCAAAAGTGGCTGACTATGTTAATAAAAGTGATGTGGAAAGTGCTAAAAAGATATTTATTTATGAAGTTCCAAAAAAAGTGCAAACTGATAAAAAAAAGGCAAATGATGAAAATAAGGAGAAAAAGAATAAGCAGGATAGTAAAAATAATCAGAATGTAAATAAAAATAATAGTTCTGCCAATAAAAAAGAAGAGAATAAAAATAAAGAAAAGAATCAAAATCAGGTACAGCAGACTGTAAAGGAAATAAAAAAGAAAACCGGAGAGATTGATTTGGAATATAGAAATGGTAAGGATATTACTGAAGCACTTAATGGTTTTTTTGGATTTGAAGTGATTGGGATTGATAATAAGATTATTTTTAGTGGAGATGAGAATAAAATTGAAGAGATGAAAAAGATTATAAAGTCGCTGGATAAGGAGAAGGAGCAGGTTATAATAAAGGGAACTATAATTGATACAAGTTCTAATTTATTTGAAAGGCTTGGAATTGATTGGAGCATAAATAGTGATAATGCAGGTGCGAATAAGGATAATTTGGTAGCAAAATTTTTGAATGGAGAAGTTTCGATTGCATCAATTTTTTCTAAAGGTGGGAAATTTTTAGGAATAGATTTTAATTTACTGAAGGAAAATGGGGATATAAGGATTGAGGCTATGCCGACACTTATGATTATGGAAAACGAAGAGGGAGAATTGAAGGTTACAGAAGAAGTGCTTGTTGGAGAAAAGAAAACTACGAAGAATGATACTGAATATGCAGAGCCGATTTTTTCCGAAGCTGGGATTGTTTTTAAAATAAATCCTGAAATTAGAAGAATTAACGGAGTGAAGAAAATTTTACTTAAAATTGATACAGAAATAAGTAATTTTAAATTGACTTCAAGTTATAATGCTTCTTCTGGTGCTAAACAGAAAAATCAGACTAAAACAACAATTACATTAAATAATGGTGGTTCAACTTTTATTGGAGGATTAAAGCAGGATGTGAGCAGGGAAACAATAAGAAGAGTTCCCATTTTGTCAAAAATTCCTATAATTGGTCCATTGTTCAAATATCGAAGAAATAATAGGGAAGTACGAGATATTTATATTGAAATTGAAGCGATTATACAAGATAAAACTTAATGGATAAAATAATTTTTTTAATTTTTTCAATTCATATAAAAAATTTATAAATTATACTGGAAATTTCAGAAATATGTAGTATAATATTAAGTAAAGGCTAAAATTAAAAGTATAATTGTAAAATAATGAATTTGAGTTAAGGAAAGGAAAAAGATGGTTTCAATTCAAAGGATTGAAGAAATAATAAAAAAATTTAATAGTGTTAGAATAGCTGTTATCGGTGATATGATGCTAGATGAGTATTTGATTGGAAAAGTGAATAGAATTTCACCAGAAGCACCTGTTCCAATTGTGAATATAGAAAGGGAGAGATTTGTGCTTGGGGGAGCTTCAAATGTGGCAAATAATTTGACTTCGCTTAAAGGGAAAGTTTTTGTTTATGGAGTTATTGGAAATGATGCGAATGGAGAGAAGTTTGTCAGGGAGCTTGAGGATAAAAATATAAATTCTGATGGAATTGTGAAGGATGAGACACGTCCAACGATTATTAAAAGCAGAGTTTTATCTCAAGGACAGCAACTTCTGAGATTAGATTGGGAAAAGGATACTGATATTTTAGAAGATATTCAAAATCAGCTTTTGGAAAATTTTGAAAAAAATATTGAAAATATTGATGCGATATTGCTTTCAGATTATAATAAAGGATTGCTTACAAAGCATTTGGCAAAGAAAGTAATTGAAATAGCTAAAAAATATAATAAAAGGGTAATGGTTGATCCAAAACCGCAAAATTTTAAAAATTATGTTGGAGCAACTTCAATGACTCCAAATAGAAAAGAAATTTTAGATTATTTTGGAATGAAAAAGTTTACAAGTGAAGAGCAGATTGCTGAAAAAATGGCACAGTTAAAAGATGAGCTTAAATTAGATAGTGTTGTGCTTACTCGAAGTGAAGAGGGAGTTTCGTTATTTAAGACTAAACATAAGAGAATACCAACTGTGGCACGGGAAGTTTATGATGTAACAGGAGCTGGAGATACCTTTATATCCACATTTTTACTTTCAATATGTGCTGGAGCGGATTTATATGAGGCTGGGGTAATTGCAAATATGGCATCTGGAATTGTAGTGGCAAAAATAGGAACGGCTACTGCAACACAAGATGAAATATTGGAATTTTACAAGGATAATGACAATATTTTGAAAAAAATATAAAAATTATTTATTATTATAAAGATGTTATAAAATAAAAAATATAAAAAAGAGAAAAGGAAGTGAAATTATGGCAGTTATTGCAGCAGTTGAAGCTGGAGGAACAAAATTTATATGTGGATTAGGGACTGAAAATGGCAAAATTATTGACAGAGTAAGCATCCCAACTACAACACCTGAAGAAACTATGGCTCAAGTCATTGAATATTTTAAAGATAAGAAATTTGATGTAATGGGAGTTGGAAGTTTTGGACCGATTGATCCTGTAAAAGGTTCTAAAACTTATGGATATATTACAAAGACTCCAAAACCTTACTGGAGCGATTACAATTTAATTGGAGAATTGAAAAAATATTATGATGTTCCGATGGAATTTGATACAGATGTAAATGGTGCGGCTCTTGCAGAAAGCTGGTGGGGTGCTGGAGAAGAGCTTAAAAATGTTATGTACATTACAGTAGGAACTGGAATTGGAGCTGGGGCAGTTGTTGATGGGAAAATGCTTCAAGGATTGACTCATCCTGAAATGGGACATATATTTTTGAAAAGACATAAGGATGATAAATTTGAAGGAAGATGTCCTTTCCATAAAGACTGTATGGAAGGAATGGCAGCAGGTCCTGCGATAGAAGACAGATGGGGTAAAAAAGGATTTGACCTTGCTGATAGAGATGAAGTTTGGGATATGGAGGCATATTATTTGGCTCAGGCTGTAGTAAATTATATTTTGATTTTATCGCCTCAAAAAATAATTATGGGTGGAGGAGTTATGAAACAACAGCAACTGTTTCCATTAATTAGAAAATATGTCTTGGAATTTTTAAATGGGTATGTACAAAAAGAGGAAATTTTGGAAAAAATTGATGAATATGTTGTTTATCCAGGACTTGGAGATGAAGCAGGATTTATTGGTGCTATTGCATTGGGGAAAATTGCGTTGGAAAATAGCAGAAAATAATAATTAATTTGTAATTAATCAAAAGGGGAGGATTAATTAAATGGTAGGTATTATAAAAAGTAAGGAAAGTGAACTTAGTGAAAAAGACTTGTTATCATTTACGAAAAGTGTGTATTATTTATTAAATGGTAAAATTTCGCTAATTGATACACTTGGAATTGTTTCACAGAATTATGATGGAGATTTAAGAAGTAAAATAATTCGTACAAAACAGCAAATTGAAAGAGGAGTTTCCCTTCATAGGGCATTTTCCAAAATTACTGCAAATAGGGAGTTTATGGAAATGGTTAAAATTGGGGAAGAAACGGGAAATTTGGAAATAGTTTTTAAGAATTTGTATGAAAAGTATGAATTTAATCAGAAAATAAAAAAGGATATAAAAAATTTGAGCATCTATCCAGTAACAGTTATAATTACAGCATTAGTTATCGTATTTATACTATTAAAATTTGTTGTACCTAAATTTGTCTTAATTTATTCAGATATCGGGCAAGAATTACCGAAAGTTACAAAAATTGTTATAAATTTTAGTAAAATAGTTGATAAATATGGGATTATTTTTTTGATTATCATAGTTTTTTTATCTTTTTGTTTTAAAAAATGGAAAAGGCAAAATGAGAAAACTTTTGAGAAAAAAATTTTGGGAATAAAAATTATTGGAAAAATGTATAAAAATATTTGTATATTAAATTTTACAAGAAATATGTATTCGCTTACAGATGCCAATGTCCCATTAATCCAATCTTTAAAGATGTGTACAAATTCTAAAAGTTATGTTTTAAATGAGGAATTGAAAAAGATTATTTTGAAAATAGAAAAGGGTGAAAGTATTCAAAAATCGTTTAAAAATACAACTTTTTTTGATAATGAATACAGAAGTTTTCTGACAATTGGAGAGAAAACTGGAGAAATGAAAATATCATTTTTCAATCTGAATGAAATTTATTATGAAAAAGTTAGTGAAAAGATAAAATGGTTTTTGAAAATGTTTGAGCCACTTTCGATAATTTTTATCGGAGTAATTATTGGACTGATTGTATTTTCAGTTATGTTGCCGATTTTTAAAATGGGAGAAATGTTGTAGATATTAAAGTTAAGAAATTAAATTTGAAATTTTTGAATGTTTTTTCTTTTTGAAGTTGTAAAGTAACAGTAATGTTTATATAGCAATAATCTAAATTTTTGCAAATAATTAAAATAAAAAAAGGATAAATTATGATAGAAAATTTTATAGAATCATCAAAGTATACACAAAATCTATTTAAAATTCAAAATGAAATTGTACAAAATATAAAGAATGAAAGTTTAGCGGGAAATGTGCCGATTATTACAGATGAAGTGCTGAATTATATGATTTTTACAGCTAGAAATATGAAAGCTGGAAATATTTTAGAAATTGGAACGGCAACAGGATATTCTGGGCTATTTTTGGCACGGGTTGCTAATGAAAATGGCGGCTTTTTGACAACGATGGAAATTGATGAAAAACGTTATGGAAAAGCTGTGGAAAATTTTAAGAAATTGGGATTGTTTGAGAAGAATAGAATGATTTTGGGTGATGCTTTGGAGGAAATTCCAAGGCTTGATAAGGATATAAAATATGATTTTATTTTTATTGATGCATCGAAGGGGCAATATTTGAAGTTTTTTGAGATGAGTTATGAACTTCTTAATGGAAATGGAATTATTTTTATTGATAATTTGATGTTTCGTGGATTTGTAGCAGTAAAAAAAGAAGAAATTCCAAAAAGGTATAAAACTATTGTAAAAAGATTAAAAGAATTTATAGAAAAGTTAAATAAAGAATATAATTTTGTGCTGCTGCCGTTTGGAGATGGAGTTGGGATAGTAAAAAAATAAATTTTGTTTGATCTGTTTGGCAACTGTAAATATGATTAGATTTATTGTTTGAGAAATTAAGGTTTTTTGTAAAAAATGAAAATATTAAGTTGCTGAATATATTTATTTGATGTTAAAACAGCTGAAACATAGAATTTTATGAAGAGGCAGGAAAGAGAAGTGAGAAAAGATGAAATTTCTTTTATATAATATTCGATATGGAACTGGAAAGTATTTGAATCAGCCATTTAAGCATATACGGGGATATCTGGGCCGTTCTGTAAAGCATATTTATCGGATTGGGAAATTTATTAACAGGTATAAGCCAGATATTGTGGGACTTGTGGAAGTAGATCTGGGATCATTTCGGATGTATAGCAGAAATCAGGCTACACTTCTTGGGAGAATTACGAGAAATAATAATGTTTATCAATATAAATATGAAGAAGATTCTAATTATATGAAATTTCCAATGGTAAGAAAACAAGGGAATGCTTTACTTTCTAAAAGTCCAATTATAAGGGAAGAATTTCATTATCTGGATATTGGAATGAAAAAATTGATTATTGAAGTGGAAACAAAGGATGTGATTGTGTTTCTTGTACATTTAGCACTTGGAGGGAAAACAAGACAAAAACAAATTGTGCAACTTTATAATCTTGTGAAAAATTGTAAGAAGCCAGTTATTGTAGCTGGTGATTTTAATGTTTTTTGGGGTGAAGAGGAAATTGAGATGTTTTTACAGGCTTCAAATTTAAAAAATATAAACACAAGAAAAGATCCAACTTTCCCAAGCTGGAATCCAAAGAGGGAACTTGATTTTATACTTTGTTCTGAAGAAATAAAAATTAATAATTATAAAGTGATACAAACTCAACTTTCAGATCATTTGCCAATATTAATTGATTTTGATATTGTTCATGTTCATTCATAAAAACTGAATCATTAATTTTATTAATGTAACTATAAAAAACTTATATATTTAACATATTGATTTTTTATAATTTTTTTGATAAAATAAATTTATCAAAAGATAAATAAAAAATAATTAGGAGGAAGTATTATGAAAATGATAAGAAGGATAAGGGATAACAGAATAGCTGCACAATTTAATTATAGCCCCTTGTCTAAGGTATATAATCGTTTTTATAATGGATTTCTGTTTTAATAAAAATAATTCTTGCCAATGACTTTTGGGTTGTTGGCTCTTTATTTTTATATACAAGTATAATTTTATTTGGAGCCTGTTAAGAAGGCTCTTTTATTTTAAAAAAATATTTTAAGGAGATGATTTTATATGATAAAAGCTGGTATTATTGGAGCAACAGGATATGCTGGACAGCAGTTGGTTTGGATATTAAATAATCATAAGGAAGTGGAACTTGAATTTATTTCATCACATTCAAATACTGGGGAAGATATGGGAAATGTATATACAAATTATAAAAAATATTTTGAGAAAAAGTTAATTTCTCTAGAAGAAGCAAAAGAAAATTTTAAAAATATTGATGTGCTATTTTTAGCATTGCCACACGGATTATCAGAAAAATTGACAAAGAAAGCGCTTGAAAACAATGTAAAAGTTATAGATTTGGGAGCAGATTTTAGATTAGATGATTCAGAAATTTATGAAAAATGGTACAAAGTGAAACATAATTATCCAGAAATCAATAAAAATGCGGTTTATGGTCTTCCAGAACTTTATAAGGAAAAAATAAAAAATACGAAAGTTGTGGCTTCACCTGGATGTTATCCCACTTCTGCTATTTTAGGCGTGGCACCGTTATTAAAAAATGGAATTATTGATACGAAAAAAATTGTTGTTGACTCAAAGTCAGGAGTTTCAGGGGCTGGAAGAAGTGCTAAATTGGATTTGATTTATGCTGAAGTAAATGAAAATTTTAAGGCTTATAATGTTTTGAAGCATAGACATACACCTGAAATAAAGCAAGAGATGGATAAATTATCGAATGGGGATATTAATTTAGTGTTTACTCCGCATTTATTGCCGATAAATAGAGGGATTCTTTCGACAATTTATTTAGATGTGAAGGATGAATTTAAGGAAAGTTTGACGGAAGAAAAAATTTATGAAATTTATAATGAATTTTATAAAAATGAGTATTTTGTGAGAGTTACTGAAAATTTGCCAGAGATAAAAAATGTGAAAAATAGTAATATTTGTGAGATTGGGGTTCGATATGACAAGGAATTTGGGAACATCGTTGTAGTATCAGCAATTGATAATTTGATAAAAGGGGCTGGTGGACAGGCGGTTCAGAGTATGAACATTTTATTTGGATTTGAAGAAAATGAAGGATTGGAATTTTTGTCGATGTATTTATAAAAATATTTTGTTAATAAGATTTTATTAATAGGATTTTACAGATAAAAAAGAAAGGAGCGTGTGATTTATAATTTTTAGAAAATAATTGAAAATTATTTATCATACAAAAGTTATATGAAAATAATAGAGAATGGTATGATTACTGACGTTAAAGGGATTAAAGCGACTGGAATATCAGCAAAATTGAAAAAGAGCGGGAAAAAAGATATGGCTTTGATTTATAGTGAAGAAAAGGCGGTTTCAGCTGCAGTTTTTACAAAAAATTTGGCAAAAGCTGCACCAATTATTTTGGATATCAAACATATAAAAAATGAGAATACACAGGCGATTGTGATAAATAGTGGGAATGCAAATTCTTGCACAGGAGATACTGGACTTGCGAATGCGAGAAAGATGACTGAGCTGGTTGCAGATAAATTGGAAATTAAAGCTGAGGAAGTTTTGGTCCAGTCAACTGGGATTATTGGAGTTCAGCTTGATATGAAAAAAATTGAGAATGGGATTGAGAAAGTTGTGGAAAACTTGTCGGAAGATGGCGGAATTGATGCGGCTACTGCGATTATGACGACTGACACTTTTGTCAAGCAGATTTGCTTGGAAATTGAGATTGATGGGAAAAAGGTAAAAGTGGCTGGAATGTGTAAAGGGTCTGGAATGATTCATCCGAATATGGCGACAATGCTTTCATTTACCGTAACTGATGTGAATATTGAAAAATCACTGTTGCAAAAAATGTTTTCTGAAATTGCTGACAATACTTTCAATATGATTTCAGTCGATGGAGATACGAGCACAAATGATATGGCTTGTGTTTTAGCGAATGGACTTGCTGGGAATGAAAAAATTGTTGATGAAAATTCATCTGGATATAATGAGTTTAAAAAGGCGTTATATAAAGTGAATGAAGAATTGGCGAAATTGATCGCAAAAGATGGAGAAGGTGCGACAAAATTGATTCAAGTTACAACAAATGGAGCGAAAACGCTGGAAGATGCGAAAAAAGTTTCAAAATCAGTTATCACTTCAAGTCTTTTCAAAGCGGCGGTTTTTGGTGGTGACCCAAATTGGGGAAGAATTTTGTGTGCTGTTGGATATTCGGAAACTGATTTGATGATTGACAAGGTTAATATTTTTTTAAAAGCTGGAAATGATATGGTTCAAGTTGCAAAAAATGGGATGGCACAGGATTTTGATGTTCCAAAAGCTGAGAAAATTTTGAAGGCTGAAACCGTTGAAATAATTATTGAATTAAATGATGGGGAGTTTGAAGCGACTGCTTGGGGATGTGACTTGAGTTATGATTATGTGAAAATTAATGCAGAGTATCACACTTAATATTTTTTAAAATAAAATTTATGATTTTAAGAATTTTTTGTTAGTAAACTTTTCAAGATAAATTTTGAAAAAAATTATTTTTAAAATTAAATTTTTAGAAAACTCAAAAAATGAGAAAAATTTTAATAAACAGAAAGGAAAAATATGATTTCAAATTTAGATAAAGCAAAAATTTTGGTAAAGGCGTTGCCATTTATAAAAAAATATCATAATAAAACGATTGTTATTAAATATGGTGGAAGTGCGATGGTTAATCCTGTTGCACGTGAGCAGTTTATTCAAGATGTAGTTCTTATGAAGTATGTTGGGATAAATCCTGTGATTGTGCACGGCGGAGGGCCTGAGATAAACGAGATGCTTCAAAAAATTGGGAAAGAGAGCAAATTTATTGCGGGAAATCGTGTGACTGATGAAGAAACAATGGAAATTGTGGAAATGGTGTTATCTGGGAAAGTTAATAAAGGGATTGTGTCGGACATCAATAAATATGGTGGTAAGGCTGTTGGCCTAAGTGGAAAAGACGGAAATATGGTGTTTGTTGAGAAGAAGTTTGTTGAAGTTGATGGAGAAAAGGTTGATATCGGATTTGTCGGAGAAATTAAGGAAATTAATACGGAAGTTATAAAATTGTTGGAGATAAATGATGCAATTCCTGTGATTTCATCAATTGGAGTAGACAAAAATGGTCAGACATATAATATTAATGCGGATTATGTGGCAGGTGCGATTGCTGGGAAATTACAGGCGGATAGATTGATATTTTTGACAGATGTTGATGGAATCTTGCTTGACTACAATGATAAACAGACGCTTATTGATGAAATTGATTTGGAAAATGTGAACGATTTAATCAAGCGAGGAATTATTAGTGGCGGAATGTTGCCAAAAGTTACGACTTGTCTGGTTGCGATTGAAAATGGCGTGGAAAATGTTGTTATTTTAAATGGAAAATTGGAACATTCTGTGATTCTTGAGTTGTTTACAGTCGAAGGAGCTGGAACATTGATTAAAAAGGATGAAAATTTAGAGAGTTAAAATTATTTGAGAAAGTAAAAATATCTGAAAAGGTTTTGAAGTTGAAAATTAGAAAATTGTCGAATATTTTCAATAAAAAAATTAAGAAGGAAGTGATTAAATGTTATTAAATGTGTATAGCCGTTATAATAAAATATTTGAAAAAGGAAAAGGGACGTATATTTACGACAATGAAGGAAATGAATACTTAGACTTTGTATCAGGAATTTCGGTAAATTGCCTGGGACATGCAAGTCCTGTGATTACAAAGGCTTTGACGGAGCAAAGCCAGAAATTGGTGCATATTTCTAATTTGTATTACAGTCAGCCGCAATTGGATTTGGCGAATAAACTTACTGAAAATAGTGAAATGGAAAGCGTATTTTTTACAAATAGTGGAACTGAAGCGATTGAGTTGGCTTTGAAAATTGCTCGAAAATATGGGAATAATTTGTCGTACGATGAAAATGGAAATAAAATTGCTGATAAAACGGAAATAATTTATATGAAAAATTCTTTTCATGGAAGAAGTACTGGAGCCTTGGCAGTTACCGGTCAGCCGAAGTATCAAAAACCGTTTGAGCCATTGATGAAAAATGTTACAGAATGTAATTTTAATAATGTTAAAGATTTAAAAGCAAAAGTAAGTGAGAAAACTGCCGCTATTATTTTAGAGCCAATTCAAGGAGAAAGCGGACTTGAGAGTGCTACTCCTGAATTTATGGAAGCTATAAAAGAATTGAGCAAAAAATATGATACACTTGTGATTTTCGATGAAATTCAATGCGGAATGGGAAGAACTGGAAAACTATTTGCATATGAAAACTTTAATTTAGTACCAGATATAGTTACAATCGCAAAATCACTTGGTGGCGGAGTTCCAATTGGAGCTTGTTTGACAAAAGGGAAAGCAAATAATGTGCTGGTTCCTGGCGACCACGGTTCAACTTATGGCGGAAATCCTTTGGTTTGTGCCGTTGCAAATGCTGTTTTACATGAATTAATTGACAACAAATTAATTGAAAAAAATGTTGTGGAAAGAGGTCAGTATTCTGTGGAAAAATTGGAAAAATTAAAGGAAAAATTTGATTTTATCGAAGAAATTCGTGGAAAAGGACTTCTTTTGGGAATAAAATTTGATGAGAAAAAAGTTTTGGCAAAAGATGTTGTTTTAAAAACATTAGAAAATGGGTTGTTGCTAGTTGGAGCTGGAAATAATGTTGTGAGATTTTTTCCGCCGTTTAATGTGACAGATGGGGAAATTGACAAAGCTATTTCGATTTTGGAAAAAGTTTTGGAAACATTTTAATTTTTTTAGAAATTTTTGATAACTCAATTTTTGATTTTGTTATGATTTAAGTTCCATTTTTTATAATATTTGTATAATTAAATTTTTAATTTTTAAAACAATATAATTTCTGAGTTTAAAGAGAATGTCTATAATTTTGTGTAAATTAATAGATGAATTCAGTAAATTCAGTACTTTGCTATTCTATTTACACAAAAATTTTTACACACTCATTTTAAGATAAAAGTTTTTAAAAAAATTTCTTTTTAGTAATTGTAAATTATAATTGTAAATTAAAAATTATTAAGGTAAAATTATACTGAAAGAACGAAAAAATTTAGGGTTAAAGGGAAGATTTTTATGAAAACCTTTAGAAAAATTTCAATACTTTTTCTTTTGGTAAGTTTGATGAATTTTGGTTCATCGAATATCGAAGGGAAAATCACTCAGATTAGGAAGGATTTTACGAGTACTAATGCTGTGAAAAATTATGTTATTAAGGAAGTTGAAGATTCGGAGCAAAGTACAGATGGCGGCGTTGTAAAGTATTATTTGCAAAATGGAGTTGTTAAAAAAATTGTGGCTGAACATTTTGGAGAAAGTTGGAATAGTTTGACAGAATATTATGTAAAAAATGGAAAAGTTTATTTTATTTTTGAGAAGGCTGAAAAATATAATGTGCCATACTATGTGGATTCTAAATGGTATAAAGAAAATGAGATAAAAAATGGAGAAGTTTTTGATAAAAGAAAATCGAAATTTTCTGAACAACGATACTATTTTGATGAAAATGAAAAATTAATTCGGTATATTGGTGAGAATAAAAAGCTTGTTGAGAATGGACAAAAATTGAGGGAAATTGAAAAAAATGTGTTGAATGAGTATTACAGAATAAAAAAATAACATAGCTAGTTATAAAAGTAAAATTGTAAAAATTGAATAATAGCAAGGGGTCTTGAGCCCTTGTCGTAGAATAATAAAAATTAAGGAGAATTTTATGATAAAAGGAAAATCATTTTTGAAATTATTAGATTTTAGTAAAGGTGAGATTCAATATTTAATTGATTTGGCTAAAAAGTTAAAAAAAGATAAGAAAAAAGGAATTGAGAAAAAAACATTGATTGGGAAAAATATTGCATTGATTTTTGAAAAAACATCTACTAGAACGAGATGTGCGTTTGAAGTGGGAGCTTATGATCAAGGAGCAAATGTTACTTACATCGGACCTTCTGCATCACAGATTGGAGATAAGGAGTCTATGGAAGATACTGCGAAAGTTTTGGGAAGATTTTATGATGGAATCGAATATCGAGGATACGGTCAGGAATTAGTCGAAACTTTGGCTAAGTATTCGGGAGTGCCTGTGTGGAATGGACTTACAACAGAGTTTCATCCAACGCAAATTCTTGCAGATTTTTTGACAATCTTGGAAAAAAAAGGAAGACTAAAAGGAATAAAATTTGCATTTTTAGGTGATGGAAAAAATAATATGGCAAATTCTTTAATGATTGGTGCTGCCAAATTTGGAATGGATTTTAGAATTGCCTGCCCAAAAGAATATTTTCCTGAAGAAAAATTAGTTGAAGAAGCTAAAAAAATTGCCAAAAAAACTGGCGGAAAAATTTTGTTGACAGAAGATAGAATTGAAGGGGTGAAAGATGCCGATGTCGTTTATACTGATGTTTGGGTGTCGATGGGAGAACCAAAAGAAGTTTGGAAAGAAAGAATCGACAAATTGCTTCCATATCAGGTAAATTCTGATTTAGTACAACATTGTGCAAACGATTACTTGTTCATGCACTGTTTACCAGCGTTTCATGATTTGAATACGAAAGTTGCGAAAAATATTGAAAAAGAATATGGTTTGAAAGAAATGGAAGTTACTGACGAAGTTTTCAGAAGTAAAAATTCTGTTGTATTTGACGAGGCAGAAAATCGTATGCATACGATAAAGGCTGTGATGGTGGCGACACTAGGAGAAGAGGAATATCCATTGTAAAAAAATCTGCTTAAAATTAATTTTTTTAGGATAAAAGTTTTTTTATTTGTCCCTAAAAACTTTACTCCATCTTTAAAAATAAAAAATTTGAAATAAATATATATATATGATATACTAAAAAAAATAAATTTTGACAATATTAAAAATACATCAGGAGGAGTTTATGGATAATAATAGAGTTAGTGAACAAAAGTCAATTGCAGGTTTAAGGGCTAATGCTGCTGCTTTTCTTGTAAATTTGAGTTTTTTTACAATAATTGGAGGGTTGATAGTTCCGATTTTTGCTTTGATTTTGGAGGATAAGAATAGTTTTGTGAGATCGTATGCGAAACAGACTTTGACAATATCAGTTTTGTTAATTGTTTCAGGGGTGTTAAATTTTGTCATAATTGTTGGAAATATTTTGTATCTTGTAATTTTTGTTATATTGGTTATATTGCAAATTGTTGCAACTGTTTCATCAATTTTGGAAAAAGAATTTAGAATTCCTTATGTTGAAAAAATTATGAGTCTTTTATTTTTAAATTAATTTGTATTTTTTCTATTTAAATAATAAATTTATTGTGATTATTTGTTAACATTAACAAAGAGATAAAATTTTTGTTACAGAATAAAATTTAAAATAGAGTTTGACATATTTAAGATTAGATTATAATTGCAAAATAAAATAAAAATGCATCTGGATATATTATTTAGGTGTATTTTTTTTGTCTTTATATTGTTTTTAGTGAATTACTCCCACTTATAGAAGACCTACAACTTCTTGCTATTTTTTGTTAAAATAATAATTTGTTTTAAAATAATTCAAAATTAGAGAAAACTAAATATGAGTGTATCATAATATAATTAAGTACAACAAAAAAATTTTGCAGCAGTTCACAAATTATAGTAAAAATGTTATAATATCAAATGTATTCAGATTTGTGTTTATTAGTATGATATCTGGTAATAGGAATTTTAGTCAATGTGTTTATGAAAAAGGGAGAGAATGTTGGATAATATTACGTTATATAGAAAGTATCGACCGCAGAATTTTGATGAAATTGCGGGGCAGGAATTTGTGTTGAGGGCTATTAAAAATTCCCTTAGGGAGAATAAGTTGTCGCATGCATATTTGTTTACAGGGCCACGGGGGGTGGGGAAAACTACTATTGCGAGGCTTATTGCTAAAGGTGTAAATTGTCTGAATAGTGAAAATGTGACTGATAATCCTTGTGGAAAATGTGAAAATTGTCGTGAAATTTCTTCTGGGATTTCGATGGATATGATTGAAATTGATGCAGCTTCTAATCGTGGAATTGATGAAATTCGTGAATTGAAGGAAAAGATAAATTATCAGCCTGTTAAGGGAAGAAAAAAAATATATATAATTGACGAGGTTCATATGCTTACAAAGGAGGCATTTAATGCACTTTTAAAAACATTGGAAGAACCGCCAGCACACGTTATATTTATTCTTGCTACAACGGAAATTGATAAGATTCCAGATACAGTTATTTCCAGATGTCAAAGATATGATTTTTTGCCAATTGATAAGAAGGATATAAAAAAATTACTTCAGAATGTGGCAGAAAAGGAAAACATTAAAATTGATGATGCGAGTCTGGATTTGATATATCGGAAGTCTGAGGGAAGTGCAAGGGATAGTTTTTCTATTTTTGAGCAGATTGTGTCAAATTTTAATAATGAGGAAATTAATCTTGAAAAAACTCAGAAGGCTCTGGGAGTGGTGCCTGATGTTATTTTGGAGGAATTTTTAAATTTAATAAAAAAAAGTGATAAAGGTAAATTGGTTGATTTTATTGACAAAATTTGGGAAGATGGGCTTGTGATTGAAACCTTTTTAAAGGATTTTTCCTATTATTTGAAGGAGCAATTTAAAAAGCAGACAGATTTATCGGTGGATTTTTTGCTAGATATAATAAGTGCGATTTTTTTTACTTTGAATGAATTTAAATATGAAGAGGATAAGAGATTACTTGGTTATGTGCTTGTTTATGATCTTTATAAGAATCAGAAGAAAAATTTAAATAGAATTAAAACTCTAGAAACTGATAATTTTGCTTCAAATAAAACAGCTATTGACAAAAATTATATTAAAGATGTGTCGGATCATATTTATGAGAAGGTTATGAGTCAAATTTCAGAAAATCCGAAAATCGTAAATTCAGCAAATGAAACGAAAATAGCTGAATTGAGAGAAATAAAAAAAGTAGAAAAGATAGAGAAATCTGTAAAAAATTATGATATTTCAGTTTTTTCTGAAAAGTGGAGAAGAATTTTATCTGGAATAAAGGAAGAAAGTGTAATGCTAGGGGCATTATCGGTGGAAAGTAAGCCAGATAGGGTGGAAGGTGGAGTGCTTTTTATAAGATTTCCAAGTAATCAGAAATTTCATAGTGAACAGCTTATGATACCAGAAAAGAAAGTAAAAGTTGAAAAAGTCATTAATCAAATTTGTAATTCGGATATTGAAATAAAGACTTTTTTTGAAAATAATGATGCTCAAAATGGAGAGGATAAGTTTTTGAAGGATGCGGTGAAGTTTTTTGATGGGGAAATTTTAGAAAAAAAATAAAAATATTAAATAAATTTATTGACAATAGGTTTGTTAAAATAAAAAAAGAAAAGAAAGGTATGGTAAATATGAAAATTAAAGTAATTTTGAAGGAAAATATAAAAGGTGTTGGAAAAAAAGATGAAATAGTGGAAGTTAAAGACGGATATGCGAATAACTTTTTATTAAATAAAAATAAAGCGATTCTTGCAACACCTGAAAATATTAATAAATTGAAGGCAAGAAATGAAAAAATTCAAAAAAATCATGATAGAGATGTGAAAAATGCTAAAGAATTGAAGGAAACTCTAGCTTCAAAGGAAATTGTGCTAAAGGTGAAGGCTGGGGAAAATAACAAGGTGTTTGGTTCAATTGGTGCTAAGGAAATTGTGAAGGCTATAAAAGATCAATTGAATATTGACATTGATAAAAAGAAAATTTCAGCAGATTCTAAAGTAAAGGAAATTGGGGTACATAATGTGGAATTGAAACTTCATTCAGAAGTAAGGGCTAATTTAAAAGTTAGAGTTGAGGCTGAGTAGTAAATTTATTACGAATTTTTGTATAATTATAAAAGTAAAAGTTGTAAAATTGAATAATAATAATATATTTATAGTAGCAGGAGGTCAAGGCCCCTTGCCTGAAAATGGTAAAAAAATAAAAATTTAAAGTATTGTATTTATTGGAGTTTTTAAACTTTTAAAAATAACTGATAAATTATTTAATAAAAAGTTTTTATCATAAAATTTGAGACTAGAAAGTGAGAAAATTAAAAAATGGGGTTATACGATGAAGATGTGAAAAATAGTGAACCGTATAGCATAGAGGCTGAAGAGGCACTTCTGGGGTCTATCTTTATAAATCCCAATGTTATGGGAGATGTTGTTGATATTGTAACAGCTGAAGATTTTTATAAAAATAATTATAAAATAATTTTTTCTGAAATGATTAACGCCTATAATTCTGGGAAAATAATTGATGTGCTTTTGATAATTGAGGCTTTGAAAAAAAAGGAATTGATGGATGAAGTTGGAAATGAGGATGTTATTTATGATTTGACTGAAGTTGTTCCAACTGCTGCAAATGCTACGAATTATGCCCAGATTATAAAGGATAAGTCTGTTCAGCGTCAATTAATAGCCATTGGAGAAAAAATTGTAAGAATGGCGACACGTGGATATGAGGAAACAGATGCAATGCTTGATAAATCAGAAAGTATGATTTTCAAAATTGCAGAATCTAAACAAAAAAAAGAAATTGTGAAATTGTCTGAATTAGTTCAATCTAAGGTAAAACATCTGGATGATGGCTCCAAGATTATAGGTAAAATAACTGGCATTTCTTCGGGATTTGATAGATATGACAGCATAACAAGCGGATTTCACGGCTCTGACCTGATAATTCTTGCGGCACGTCCTGCGATGGGAAAAACTGCATTTGCATTAAATCTTGCAATAAATGTTGCAAAGCAAGGTAAAGGAGTGCTTATATACAGTTTGGAAATGGGAAATGAACAATTGTTTGACAGACTTGTGGCAAGTGAATCAAAAATTAGGTTAAAGGGGATAAAGGATGGAACACTGACTGCAGAAGAGCTTGTAGCTTTGGGAAATGGGCTTGGGAGGCTTTCTGAGATGCCAATTTATATTTCAGATTCTGCAAGTGTGACGATGCTGGAAATAAAGGCTAATGCAAGGCGGCTAAAGGCTGAAGGGAAACTGGATTTTATGCTAATTGACTATTTGCAGCTAATAAGCCCTTCGGCAAATTCAAGAAAAAGTCGTGAGCAGGAAATATCTGAAATTTCACGTTCGTTAAAAATACTTGCAAAGGAGCTAAATATACCAATTGTAACACTTTCACAATTATCTCGTGGAGTAGAGCAAAGGGTTGACAAAAGACCAATTTTATCAGATTTGCGGGAATCGGGTGCGATTGAACAGGATGCGGATATGGTAATGTTTTTATACCGTGAAAAGTATTATAATAAGGATACTGCGACAGAGGTAAATAATGTGGATATTCCAGAAAAATATGTTAAAAAACCGCAGAATTCGCTAGAAAATGAGGAAAAACAGGGAATGGAAAAGGTTGAACTGATAATTGGAAAGCATAGAAGCGGACCAACTGGAACGATAGAACTAGGATTTTTTCCAAATTATCAGCAATTTGTAAATGTTGTGGATGATAAATTTGCACCACCTGCAGAATAAAATAAAAAAAATAAAGAAAAGAATTAAGGAGAAAAAATTAGAGAATGGAAACAAAAAAAAGAGTAGAATTGTTAGCACCAGCTGGAGATATGGAAAAGTTAAAAACTGCATTTCATTTTGGAGCTGATGCGTGTTTTGTTGGAGGAAGTGCATTTAATTTAAGAGGGATGTCTTCAAATTTTAAAAATAAGGAATTAAAGGAAGCTGTGGATTATGTTCATAGTTTAGGGAAAAAAATATATGTAACTTTAAATATCTTTGCACATAATACAGAAATTGAGTATATGCCGAGATTTATAAAGAAATTGGATGAATTTGGTGTGGATGCAGTAATCGTAGCTGATTTGGGAGTTTTCCAGATGGTTAGGGAACATGCTCCAAATATGAAAATTCATGTAAGTACGCAGGCAAATAATACAAACTGGATGAGTGTAAAAACTTGGAAGGATTTAGGGGCAAAAAGGGTTATTTTGGCTAGAGAAATGTCGCTTAAAGAAATTAAGACTATTCGAGAAAAAGTACCTGATGTGGAAATAGAAGTATTTATTCATGGGGCAATGTGTATGGCTTATTCTGGAAGATGTTTGCTAAGCAATTATTTTACAAATCGTGATGCAAATCGTGGGATTTGTGCACAGGATTGCCGTTGGAATTATAAGGTTATTGCTGAAGGGCATGAGGAAACTGGGGCTCATGATATTGTGGAAAATGAAGAAGGAACATATATGTTTAATGCTAAGGACTTGTGTTCGATAGAGTTTATTGATAAGATAATTGAAACTGGAGTAGATTCGTTAAAAATTGAAGGAAGAATGAAGAGTATTTATTATAATTCGACAGTTGTAAAACAGTATAAAAGGGCACTAGACAATTATTATTCTGGTAATTATAAATATGACCCTGATTGGCTGGCTGAACTTAAAACTATCAGTCATAGACAATATTCAAATGGATTTTATTTGGGGCCTACTTCTGAAAAGGATCAAAATTATGAAACTGGACTTTCTTATAGCCAAACTTATAGACTTGTTGCAAATGTGCTAGAAAAAGTTGATACGAATAAATACAAGATTCAAATAAGAAATAAAGTTTTTGCGACTGAAACTTTGGAATTGGTTCGTCCAATTGGAGATGCTGTTAAATTTAAAGTGGAAAACTTTTTAAATACAAAAAATGATGAGTATCAAGAGTATGTAAATCCAAATACAATCGCTATTATTGAAACAGATGTGGAAATGGGTCCAATGGATCTCATTAGAATAAAACTTCCTGAAGGGCAATCAGATAGCGATATGGATACGTCAGAATTTTAATTACATTAAATAAAAAATTAATTATAATTTTAACGTAAAAAAAGCAATATGAATAAAAAGTATTGCTTTTTAATTTTAAATAAATCTTTTATTTATTGAAAATTGTTGAAAAAAAAAGATAAAATACTATACAAATCAAAAAAAATGAGTTATAATAATTTGTAAGGTTATTGACCTTTACTTTATGTCAAAATTTTAAAATTAATTTATTTGGAAAATTACTGAATAGATATTGAAAATTTTAAAAAATAATAGTTTATAAAGTAAAAAATATTTAGAATAGAAGTGGAGATAACTATGAGAGAAAAAATATTAGTAATTGAAGATGATCCTAAAATTTCAAGATTACTTGAAATTGAATTAAAATTTGAAGGATTTGATGTGTTTTTTGCATACGATGGTAAAGAAGGGCTAAATATGGCAA
>ERZ773069.407-NODE-407-length-29217-cov-9.917015_pt1 | contig 29217 bp, 24 predicted proteins | sample MGYA00580619_ERZ773069 | MGnify/ENA primary metagenome ERZ773069 (study PRJEB29015, sample SAMEA2738007) | human oral metagenome | biome: human oral; feature: human-associated habitat; material: dental | place: China | collected 2108 ...
CTGCCTCCAAGCAAGGAAGAATTTGCGGCATTGACAATCACATCAGCAGGATATTCAGTAATATCGCCTTTTACAAGTATAATTCTATTTTTCAAATCTTTTGGTTTCATAATTTTTCCTTTTTAATAAATATTTTCAAGATTCGCTTAATAATTTTTATTTTTTATTACTTTATTTTTTCAATAATTCCACTGTCTTTTCCTTGGTTATAGGAATTTCTTCAAGCTCAACTTTTCCTGATTTTTCAAGTTCATAGGCAAGTATAGAATATTGTGTCATACCAATTTCCTTTTCCAGCAAGATTTTATTATTTAAAACTTCTTCCGCTTTTCCACTCAAAATTATTTCCCCTTCATCAAGGACAAGTATATTTTGAGCATATTCTGCTATTAATTCCAATTTATGCTCAACCAAAATAATTGTCTTTCCTTCATTTGCCATTAAATTTATAATTTTGAAAATATCTTCTGTCCCTTTTGGATCAAGCTGTGAGGTAGGTTCGTCAATAACTAGAATATCAGGATTCATTGCGATAATTGAGGCAAGTGCCACTCTTTGCTTTTGTCCCCCAGACAAATCGTAAGGATTTCTTTCACGCAATTTTTCAATTTCAAGCAATTTCAATATTTTTTCAACTTTGGAAATTATTTCTTCTTTTTCTAAACCCAGATTTTCAAGTCCATAAGTAATTTCCTCAAAAACGGTATCTTTAACCCCACTAATCTGTGTAAACGGATTCTGAAATACAAATCCAATCTTCTGCACAAGTTCCTTTTGAGAATAATCTTTCAGTTCTTTATCTTCCAGCGTTATTTTCCCTGTCAGTTCCCCTTTGTAAAAATCAGGCACAAACCGTCTTAACATATTGCAAAATGTCGTTTTCCCGCTCCCATTTTTTCCAATTACAGCCCAAAATTCGCCTTTTTTTATCTCGATATTAATATTTTTCAGGGTTTGTTTTTCTTCAAGCGGATATTTGTAGCTTACATTTTCTATTTTGAAATAACCCATAAAACCCTCCACAAAATACATAGCACTATAAAAATAGCCAGCATAATTTTTATAATTTTATCATTTTTTGTTTCTTCTATATCATTCAATATTGTCCGCTTTTCTCCAATCGAAAAACCACGTGCCTCCAATGTAATTGCTCTTTCCTCAGTATTTAAAATAGAAGATAGCACTAATGGCACAAATACTGGTAATAAAGCCTTAGTTCTTACAAAAATATTTCCTTCTGTTTCCACACCTCTTGAACGCTGTGAATCCAAGATTACGCCAGCCTGTTTTCCCATTTCAGGAATTATTTGAAAAGTTAAAAGCAGGATAAATGCAAATTTAGGATTTATTCCTTTTTTTTCAAGAGCTATTGTAAAATCCTTTATTGAAGTTATAAGAGTCAGCAATGTAACTGAAGCCACGATTGCCCATAACTTTGATGTGATTTTTACAGCTTTTAGTAATCCAGCTTTATAAATTGTAAAAATCCCAATTTTTGCTACAATTTCATTTGAAGCAAACAACGTACTTTGTGCAGCAAATATAACTAAAGTCAGTAAAAATAAACTTATAAAAACTCTTTTGAAATAAGCGCTGCCTTTTCCATAAAAACTTGCTAAAATTCCACAAATTATAACAAGTACATAGCCATAAAAGTCATTTGGGATTAAAAATGCTGAAATTATAAGTGATATTGCAAAATATAACTTTGTAAGCGGATACAGACCTTCTAAAAATTTTTTTATCATTTCATTTCTCCACTTCTATTTTGTTCCATGAATATAGTTTTCTCCATGCTTAAATTTAATCAAATATCTATCAGACATACTTTTAACAATTAACATCGCAATAACAACTGTTATTACTTTATCACCAATTTCTGAAATAAAATTAGATAAAGTTGCTGCAACTTTTAAGCTTATCCCTTGTTTTACAAAAAATGAAGTCAAAACTCCAGTTGCATTCGGTGTAATTCCACCATACATTAAAATTGTTATTAGAGTAGATGAACTAATACTAACTATCGCCAATATTAATGTACAAACTACTATTTTTACAACATAATTTTTCATTTTAAATCTAGTTAATGTTCCCATTACAACAGCAATCAAAATTCCAACTGGTATAAATGCCAAATTTTCAGGTGCAAGTCCACCAGTAATTACACTTGTAATAATTGCAGCAACCGATCCAACCCAAGGACCAGCCAGAAGACTTATAAAAACTGTTCCTATCGAATCAAGAAATAATGGAACATTTAACATTTTTGCAATAGTAAATCCTGTAAAATTAATAGCCACCGCTACTGGTATCAACAAACTTGACATTAAAGAAAAATCCTCTTTTAAACTTTTCATTTTTCTGCCTCCTTAAAATTTTATTTACTATATTTTAAAACATATTTGTTAATATTTCAACCTTTGAAGAAAAGTTTTATTATTTTTTTAACAATCATATTAAATTTATCTTTTAAATATTTATCTAGATTTTTTTGATAAAAAATATTTTTTCTTATTTTTACATATTCAAGTTTATTTTAAGTATGGAAAACAGACACTATCTCGGAAATTTCTATCAGTTATCTATTTCTTAACAAAATTTTGCTTAATTCTTTTGTGATTCTCAAAATCTACTTAAAAAAACTACTAAAATAAAAAGAAAAAAACTACCAGCAAAGTTCAACTGGTAGGCAAAAGGTAGGACAATAAGACAAGAATTCAACTGCTATTTTTGACTGTTAAAAATCAAAAACAAAATGATTATAACTGTCAAAACAGTCAAATCCCAATTTGCCATTACGACCACCTTCTGTTCGTAATTGTAGTTGTTAAGGTTGCGAGTCTTAACAGCCGAAATTATATCATAAAAAAAGCCCTATTCAATAAGAATAGAACTTTTTCTTCGCATATTTACTACAACCCGAACAGGTTTTTTATTCAGTATTACTGTATCATTTTTCTCTAAAAAATTCAACCACTAATTTTTATAAAAAAAAATCAGAAGTATAAAAAATACTTCTGAAAATATATGTTATAATTTTTTTATTTTTACCATGCAGAGTTTATTAAAACTTCTTCTCCATAGCCACCGTTCATTTTTTGTGGATTTGTAGAGTTGTAAGCTCTTTGAACTCTTATTCCTCTGATTCCTAATTCTCTTGCGGCTAGGATATCATCGTCACTGTCACCGTAGTGGATTGAAACGTTGTGTTTTTTGATGTAGAATGATTTGTCATATTTGTAGCCACCTGTTGGTGTGTCAGATGTATATTCTACATAAATTTCTTTTGGTAGTTCAAAGTATCTTTGCAATGTTTTAGAAAGTTTTGTAGAAGTGTAGTTTTTGTCTTTTGAATGTTTTGTTCTTCCTGTGATGAAAAATACGTTATCTCCTCTTTCCAAGTGCATTTTTATCAAGTCTTTTGCAGATTGTTTTGGAATTGAATGTTCATCTCCGTTTTCAGCTACATAATCCCAGAATTTTTGGTTGTACAGGTAACTTACAGCTCCTCTTTTGTCTCCTGGAATTTGGAAATAATGTTGCCCATAGATAAAGTATCCGCTTGAATGAAGCAATGTGTCATCAATGTCAAAACTTACATTAATCGGTCCTTTTCCTTCTAGACTTTTCTTAATGTCGTCAACAGACACAAAATGAACAGCCTTCTGAACTTTATCTGTTGAATAAAATCCCTCATGAGTATAAGGAACCTTTGGTCCTGCTGCAAATACTACAGATGCAGCAAATAAAAATAATAATGCTTTTTTCATAACATTTCCTCCTATATATTTTTTTATTTTACTAACAAAATCTTGCTATCTTAAAGGCTCGCAATCTATAAATTCTCCCTTTGCTGTATAAGTACATATATTCCCTACTTTTTTCCCAGTTCTCTTGGGAATTTTAAAATATGAACAACTTACAGTTGCTAATGCAGATAGAACCAATACTAAAAACATTTTTACCTTTTTCATAGGAAAACCTCCCGTAAAATAGTTTTTTATTAAATTTTTCAAAAAAAAGATGTTCTCTCAAAAGAAAACATCTCTCCAATTTTATATATCAAATACGATAGATTTAACTCTTGTCATGCTTTCTATGCTGTATTTTATTCCTTGAACTCCTGCTCCTGAACCTTTGATTCCTAAGAATGGGAAGCTGTCAGGCCCTCTTTGAGTCTTGTTATTTATGTGAACTGTTCCTACTTCTAGTTTTTCAGCGATTTCAAATGCCAATGGGAAATTTTTTGTGAATACTGCTGATTGAAGTCCATATTCTGATTTGTTTGCAATTTCTACTGCTTCATCTATAGATTTTATTCTGATAATTGGCAATACTGGTCCAAATGGCTCTTCCCATGCAATTCTCATATCAGTTGTTACATTGTCAAAAACTACTGGCCATATTAAGTTTTTTTCTCTTTTTACTGTTGTCAATGCTTTTGCACCTTTTTCTTGTGCATCTTTTATCAATCCTTCGATAAAGTCTGCTGATGGAGTATCAATTACTGTTGTAATATCAGCATTGTCAAAAGGATCTCCTACAGTTAGTTTTTCAACTTCTGCTTTTATCAAGCTAGCCAATTTATCAGCAACAGAGTCCATTACAAGCACTCTTTTGATAGCAGTACATCTTTGTCCAGAATAGCTGAATGCTCCTGATACGATATCTTTTGCAGCTTTTTCTAAATTAGCATCTTCCAATACGATTCCAGCGTCTTTTCCACCTAATTCAAGCATAATTGGTCTCATTCCTGCAAGTTTTCCAATTTTTTCCCCAATCGGTGTACTTCCTGTAAAGTTTATAAAGTTCACTTCTTTATGTTCAATCAAATAATCTCCAATTTCAGAACCTTTTCCAGTTACAGAGTTTAATACTCCTGCTGGAATTCCAGCTTCTGCAAATGCTTTAATTAATAGCAATCCGCTAATTGAACCTTGTGTAGGCGGTTTAAAAATTACTACATTTCCTCCAATTAATGCTGGTGCAATTTTAGATGCTGATAAATTTACTGGATAGTTAAATGGTGCGATTGCAAGTACAATCCCAACTGGCTCTCTTTTTACTGCCCCATATTTTCTCTTGCTTCCAGCTTCAAATCCTCCACCGTTTACAAATTCACCTGTGATTCTAAGTCCTTCTTCTGCAGCATATCTAATCAAATCCGCTGTTCTTACTACTTCTGAAATAGCAGCCTTAATTCCTTTTGCAACTTCTTTTGCTAAGTTTTCCCCAATTTTATCTTTATCTCTTTCAAGAATATCTGCAGCCTTATTCAAATAAGCCGCTCTTTCTACAGCTGATAATGCTCTCCAAGCAGGTAAGGCCTTTCTGGCAGATTCCATAGCATAATCAACTTCTTCTCTTGACATAGCTGGTACAGTTCCAAGTTCTTCCCCATTTATTGGCGAATAAATAGTTATTGTATTTTTAGAGTCTTTCCATTCTCCGTTCACTAAATTTTGATAATTCATCAAAATACCTCCTTATTCCAATTTTGTATACTTTATAATTTTACCACATATTTTACATAATTAATATACCTTTTTTCATATATTTTTCATTTATTTCGAATATTTGTTATTTTTAATATCGAAAAGTTTCAAAAATTTACTTTTTAATATACAAAACAAATATTAAAAAACTTTATCTCCACTATTTTTTTTCTGAAAATTCATCCGCTCAAATATATTTCCAAATATTTTTTCATTTATATTAGCCTTTTCATTCCTACCTTTTCCAGCAATTAGCATAATAAACAAAATCATTGCTAAACTTTTTTCATAAACAACCACTCTCCTTATTTTTGGTATTTTTTCAAAAAAAAGCAGGAGCTAAAAACTCCCGCTAAAATTTTATTATTTTTCAAGTTTTACCATTGTATATGTTAATGCAAAACTTACTCCTGAAGCTGCTATTATCGAAATTAAGTATAAAGGCATTTGTGCATTTAAGAATAACAACATTCCTGGTACTACTGTAACTGCCATTCCAGAAGCCTTAAGTCCAAAAATTGAAGCTAAAAATCCACCTGTTGCTCCACCTATAAGCCCCATTAAGAAAGGTTTTCCTTTACCTTTAATTAAGTTTACTCCGTAAATTGCTGGTTCTGTAATTCCTAATGCTGCTGACAATGCTGATGGCAATGCCAATGCCTTTAATTTTGCATCTTTTGTCTTAATACCAACCGCTAGAACTGCCCCAAATTGCCCTGCCACAGCTGATGATAATAATGGATTAAATGGGTTGAATCCGTCTTTTGCAAGCAATTGAATTTCCAAGAAGTTAAATATATGGTGTACTCCTGTTACAACTATTAGTTGTTGAAGACCTCCAATTATTATTCCTGCTATTCCAAGCGGTAATTTTAAAATCCATTCTGTACCAATTAAAATATAATTTTCTAGACTGTGGAATACTGGACCAATAACGAATAACCCTAATGTACTCATTACCAAAAATACAATAAATGGCGTTAATAATAAGTCTAATGCATCTGGGATAACTTTTCTTAATCTTTGTTCTAATTTTGCTCCTATCATACCTACGAATAATGCTGGTAAAACTGTTCCTTGATATCCAACTACTGGAATAAACTTAAAGAACATTATTGGATGTGCGTCTCCTGATGCTACTTGATAAGCATTCGGTAAAGAACCGCTAATTAACATAGAACCTAATACAATTCCCAATACAGGTGATCCACCAAATACTTTAAATGCAGACCATGCAACTAATGCTGGTAAAATAATAAATGCTGTATCTGTTAATACTTGAGTATACATTAAGAAATTAGGATTTATACTTTCTGGTGTTGTTCCCATCAATTTTAATAAATTTTCATTTGTTAATAATCCACGAAGACCCATAAATAAACCAGTTGCAACTAATACTGGTATAATTGGAACAAAAATATCTCCAAATGTTCTTGAAATTCTTTGAATAACACTCCCTTGTTTTGCTGCTTCTTTTTTCATATCAGATACTGAAGATTCACTTACTCCTCCAAGACCTTGAACAGCTTCATACACTTTATTTACAGTCCCTGTTCCAAAGATTATTTGAAACTGTCCTGAATTAAACATTGTTCCTTTTACTTTTTCAATATTATCTACCTTGTCCTTGTCAATTTTATCCTTGTCAACTACCATAATTCTAAGTCTTGTTGCACAATGTGCAAATGAACTTATATTTTCTTTTCCTCCAATAGCTTCTATCACTTCTTTAGCTATCTCTTCATAACTTTTTGCCATTTTCATCTCCCTTACAATTTTTTTAACAATAACATTAATTATACCTTATTTTTTTTAAAAGTCAATACTGCTTTTGAAAAAAACTATAATTTTATTTGAATTACAATAGTTTGTTAATTTTAAAATTATTTCATTTTAATTTTTTGTTTATTTTTAAGAAAATAAAAACTACTATATTGCTAATAAATACAGTAGTTTAAAAAAAATTAGATTTTTAGTCCATTTCAAATTCAATATAGACAGTTTTTGAAATATTTAATTTTTTTGGAGAAATTACGATATTTCTTCTTGCTGATTCATCCAAGAGTTCCTTGTCGCTTTTTTTCAGCTGGACTAAGTTAGTTTCATAATTTGCATGGCTGTAGTAACTGTAATTGTAATCTGTATATGGCTGAATAACTCCATATGACTTATCTGTTATTGTAACGGGATTTTTTAAGTTCAAGTCTGTTTTCCCAAGAATAACTTGTGCTTTTTTCAAGGCTTCCTTGTAGGCATTTTCATAAAGTTCATTTTCTAATTGCTGCTTATTGTCGATGTCGTATTCAATTTGTCCTGTTGTACCAATTCCCAATGTATTTGCTACATTTATGATATTTCCTAAATTTTTCAAATCTCTTGTTTCAACTTCGATTTCATGTGAAACTATCTGAATATTTTTTCTGTTGTTTGTCCGTTTTTCAAGATTAATTTCCTTATTGTCGTAACCTGCAATTTTTATTATTCCTGCTGGAATTCCAGCTTTATTTAATTTTTGCTGTATTTCATTAAATTTGGACATTGCATTTTGGTATGCTTCTTTGTTTGTCGCATTTTGCGATGTAACAGTAAAAACATAGGTACCATTTTTGCTTCTGTTTAAAGAATAAATTTTTTCTGTGGCAAGGACATTCATAAAGTTTTTCAATGTATCAAGAGAGATTCTGTCAACTTCTATTGAAAGTTTTGTCTGATATTCCTTTTTTCCTTTGTTTTCAACTACTGTGTCCCAGTTATATGATTCATAAGTGGAGTATCCTATCGAATTAATCTTATTATATTTTGTACCAGTTTGGGCAAGCAGTCTCTTGTATCTTTCAAGAATTTGTGAATTTTCGGCGCTTGCCTTATCCAGATTTTCATTTTCAGTCTGAATTGTAAGTCTAATTTTTGCTGAATTTGGTGAAATTTCCTTTTTTGAAACACCTCTAACCTGTATTCTTTTTCCAGTAACTTCGCCATCTGCAAATGATAATACCGAAAAAATTATCATAAGTAATGTTATTATTTTTTTCATTTTAAAATTCCTTTCTAAAATTTAATTTTCATTCTTTAAATATAGTCTAGTATAAAAATTTATTTCCATTTTTAAACCGGATTTAGTATAAATATAAAGTTATACTATTTTTGTTATTTCATTTCATACATAACTGATATATTTTGCACAAGTTTTAATGGTTTTGGAGTATAGTCAACTCTTGAGCTTCTGCTATCCTTTCGTAAAGATGTTGTCCCTGAATAAAGTGAGACTTTATCATTTGAATATTCTGCCATCGGTGCTGCTGTCGCTTCATACTTTACTTCCCAGGCCTGATCAATTCTGTCAATCATTTTTTGCTGAAATTCCACATCTTCACTCACGATAATCGGTGTTCCCAATTTCATCTTACTGGAACGCAAAATGCTTTCTGCCTTCTGTTTTGTCTGATTATAGGCATCTTTATACATTTCTGACTCAATTCTGTCTTTATCTGATAAGTCAAAATTAATTGAGCCATTTATATTTATTCCATTATCATCAGCAATAGAGATTATTGTATTAAGTTCCTTTATATTCTTTGTTGTAAGTACGAATTCATCTATAACATAGTAAATATCTTTTTTTGTACCTTTATTTTCTGTATAGTTTTCTTTTATTTGATAATCGCTTAAAATAATATCACTTTCAGGGATTCCAGCCGAAATCAACTTTCTTCTTGAAGTATTAAGTTTGTTAAATACTTTATTTAAGGCTTGATCAACCGTTGTTCCATTTTCATTTATGTTAAAAGCAAATGTATTTTCATCAAAATTTTTTTGAATGCTTTGCAAATTATCCCCGTCTTCCAAGTCAATCAATGCTGAAATCTTGTTAAAATCAGTATTTTTTACCAGCATTGACATATTTACATCATAAGAAGTCGGCTTTTTATCAGTGTTTTTTACAGTTTTATTTGGAACAGTTTTTACATCCAAAATATCTTCATCATTGTATTCTGTCCCCTTTCTATTGTAAAATGCCTTTGTTTCCAGGTTTTCAAGTGATATTTTTCTAGATCTCAATTCATTTTTAAATTTCTCAACTTTCTTATTTACATCACTCGTTGCCTGATTTAAGCTGTTTCCTTTAACCTCAACCTTAAAATTAATCTTTGCTAAATCTGGCATAACTTCTCTTTCTGCGTTTCCGGTAACACTAATTTTTCTCACAATATTCTCATTCGCCCCAAACGAAAGAACACTCATAAGCGAAAAAAGTGCAATTGCTATCTTTTTCATATTTACCTCCATAATTCTAATTTATTATTTTTTAAAAATTCCTATCTTTTGTATAAGTATAACACACGTATATTAAAAGTAGATGAGGGTTTTTTTATTTATTTTGTTGGATTGCTTATTGCTGAAAATATTGTATCTATGGCTAAACTATGTCTTTTAGTTGTAAAAAAAAGCTATAGCTTGGCAAATAACTTATTATTTTTTTACTTTACAGTCTTTAATAACTAAAATCAAACCAAATTTCGTTATAAAAATAAAGAAAATTAGAAGAATTACATAATAAAAAAATGACAAAATTGAAAAAATATAGTATAATGTATGATATTATTATAAATCCATTTTAAAGCAGGGATTGTTTTACACATCCAATTTAATTTTGGTTAAATCTGGTGGAATTTAAAATTAACAATTTAGTAGATAGAAATTTTTTAGAAAGGATGTAAGATGAATAAAAGAAAAATCGAAGGTGCAATTTGGTTTGCTGCGGGGCTTATATTAGTATTGCTATTAGGGAATAAATCAAGTATGCTTAGTGATAATGCTGGAGAGAATATTTTTTCTCTTATATTGAGCGGTATTACATTATTTTTTGGAAAAATGACATGGTTTATAGCGGTAATGGCTATTTTGTATGGAATAATTTTATTTTTTTATGAAAAAATTGGTATTGATATAACACAGGGGAAAATTGCAGCTCTTATTGGATTATTTCTAAGCTGGGGAATGGTTTTAGTAAGGGGTTCAGTTGTTAAGGGAAAACCTTTGGCAGATAATTTTACTGAGGCAGGAAGACAACTTTTAGAAATAGGATTTAGCCGTGAAAGTGGTGGGATTCTTGGAGCATTGCTTTCAATGCCGTTTTATAAAGTGTTATATTCTCAAGGGATGTTTATAGTTTTGATAATTTTAGTAATAATTTTTGGAATATGGTTAATTAAGGACTTGATTGAACTTGGATATGAAGTTTTTAAAGAGATAATAAAATATTACAAAAGTGATGACTATAAAGAGAAAAAAAGAAAATTAGCTGCAAAAAAATATGCAGAAAATTTGAAAAAAACAGACTATAAGCGTTACCAAAGAGAAATGTTAAAAGCCAAAATTGTAGAATCTAGAAGAGAAAAATTAAGTTTTGAAATTGCGAAAAAGCCAAAGGATAACTTTTTACAGAAAACAGAAGTTTATTCAAAAGAAGAATTAGCCGAAAAAGAAAAAGAATGGATTGAAATTTTTGAAGAGAAAGAAAAATATAAAAATTCTGAAAATTTGAAAAAGAATGAAAATGAGTCAACAGAAAAAATAAAAGAAAATGAGTTGAAAAAAATTACAGAACCAACAGAAGGTATAAAGCAAGAAGAAGTTTCAGAAAAGCCTGAAATTAAAGAGGAAGAAGAGGAATTAGAATCTGAAAAGGAAACTTCAGATAGCTTATCCGACTCAAAAGAAGAAGTATCAGTTGAAACTGAAAATAAAAAAGAAAACGATAGTCAGGTTGAGAAAGAAGTTGACAAAAGAGAACCTAAATTAGAGATAGTGACACCTTTAAGAAGAGAGGAAATATCTAAAAGATACAATTCTGAAAACATAGATCCGAATTTTCAGCAATTTCCAAAACTGGAAGCATTTGAAAATAAAGAAGTGAAGGAAAAGGAACTGGAAGATGAATTAAAAAAAGTTAATGCAATGTTTGATAATAATCAAGGCTATGATGATGTGGTAAAAAAATCTATTGAAGAAATTTTTAAGTCAAAACCAATGGATCTTAAAAGAAAACAGGAAATTGAAAAAAGCATAAGAGAAAATGTAAGACACCTTGAAAATGTACTAAAAGAGTTTGGAGTTGAGGCCAAAGTTGTAAATTATGAATACGGTCCAACTATTACAAGATATGAAATAGTCATTCCAAAAGGTATAAAAGTGAGCAAAGTTACTGGTCTTTCGGATGATATTGCAATGAATTTGGCAGCTGAAAGTATTCGTATAGAAGCGCCAATTCCAGGAAAAAATACTATTGGAATTGAGACTCCTAATAAAATTAAAGAGCCAGTTCATTTTTCAAACATCATAAAAAATAAAGAACTCGATAAAGGGGAATTAAGGGTAATTTTAGGAAAAGATATTGTTGGAAGAGATAAATTTATAGATATTGCTAAAATGCCTCACTTACTAATTGCAGGACAGACAGGTTCAGGGAAATCTGTTGCTGTAAATACATTAATTTCAACATTGATTTCTAAAAAATCTGAAAAAGAAGTGAAATTTATAATGGTTGATCCTAAAATGGTAGAGCTTATGCCGTATAATGATATTCCACATTTGCTTGTTCCAGTAATTATAGATCCGCAACAAGCTGCAATAGCATTGAGATGGGCAGTTAATGAAATGGAAAATAGATATAAGCAGCTTATGGAAAATGGTGTAAGAAATATAAAAACTTACAATGGATTAAGTTTTGTAGAAAAAATGCCTTATATTGTTATAATAATTGATGAGCTGGCAGATCTTATGATGGTAGCCTCCGGAAGTGTTGAGGAGTCAATCGCAAGAATTGCACAAAAGGCAAGAGCAGTCGGGATCCACTTAGTTGTGGCAACACAGCGTCCATCAACAGATGTTATAACTGGAATGATAAAGGCAAACTTGCCAAGCAGAATTTCTTTCGCATTAAGATCACAGATTGATTCGAGAACAATACTTGATACAGCTGGAGCAGAAAAGTTATTAGGTCAGGGAGATATGCTGCTGCTTGCAAATGGTTCTTCAAAGCTGGAAAGAATTCAGGGAGCATATATTTCGGATGAAGAAGTTAAAAATTTAACAGACACGCTAAAATCTTCTAAAAAAGTAAAATACAGAAATGAAATCTTAGAGGAAATTCAAGAAGAAACAATTGACATTGATCCATTTTTTGAAAATGCAGTAAATATTATAAAACAAGAAAATAAAGTTTCTATTTCATTATTGCAGCGTAAATTAAAAGTAGGGTTTAATAGAGCTTCAAGAATTTATGAACAGTTAAAAGAGCATGGAGTTATAAGCTATGATGATCAAATAATAACTGATAATATTGATGAAATAAATTAAAAAAATAAATTTTGCAATATTAAATAATATTTATAGCAAATCATTCTTAAAGTTGCTTGAGTATATTCAAAAAAAATGGTAAAATACCTTATAAGAATAAAATATAATAATTTTTACAATATATGCTCAAATTTAAGTGAAGTGACTGTAAATTTTAAAAAGGTTGTACTATGAAATATTGAAATTAAATTATTATACAATAAAAAACAAAAAATAAAGGAGATAGAATAAATGAAATTTTTTGACTTATTTAAGACAAATATAACGCCAAGAGGTACACGTGATATAGCTATTGATTTGGGAACAGCGAATACAGTTGTATATGTAAAAGGAGAAGGAATTCAAGTAGATGAGCCTACTTATGTAGCAATTAATAAAAAAACGGAAGAATTAGAACATATTGGGGAAAAAGCAAAAGAAATTATTGGAAGAACAGCTAAACATACTGAAATTATTCGTCCATTAAAAAATGGAGTAATTTCAAATTACGAAATTACTGAAAGAATGCTTGAAGAATTTTTACATAGAATCAAAAAAGATAAATTTCAAAGTTCGAGAGTTATAATCTGTGTTCCGAGCGGAGTTACACAAGTTGAAAGAAGAGCTGTGATAGAAGTTGTAAAAGATGCAGGAGCAAAAGAGGTTTACTTGATTGAAGAACCAATAGCGGCTGCGATTGGTGTAGGAATTGACTTGTTTGAGCCAAAAGGGCATTTGATTGTTGATATAGGTGGAGGAACTACAGAAATTGCATTTATTGTATCAGGTGGAGCAGCGTTATCAAAATCAGTTAAAATTGCTGGAGACCACTTAAATGAAGATATTATGGAATTTGTAAAAGATGAATTTAATATATTGATTGGAGAAAGAACAGCAGAAGAATTAAAAATAAATACAATAAGTCAAGAAGATCCTAATTTTGAATATGAAATTAGAGGACGGGAATTAGGAGTTGGATTGCCAAAAAGTATGAAAATAAAAGCATCTCAAATTGATGGGGCAATTAGAAAACATATTGATGCTATTATTGACGAAGTAAGGCTTACGATTGAAGAAATCGAACCTGAAGTAGCGGCAGATATTTATGAAACAGGAATTTTCTTATCTGGTGGTGGAGCTGGTATAAGAATCTTGAAAGAGAGAATCGAAGAGGAATTATCATTGAAGGTAACGGTGGGAGAAGATTCAATTCATGCTGTAGTAACAGGAATTGCAGAAGTATTGACAGATTTTAAAAAGTATAAAAATGTTATTATTTCACCGATGCATGAATATTAATTTAATAATATAGAATTAGGGGAATTTTCTGAAGAAACAAAAAAAGAGAATTCCCCTATTAATCCAATATTGAATTATTAACTTAAAAACAAATAAAAAGATAAAATGGTAGAATATGGAAAATTTTGAAAGTAAAAAAATAGAAATAGAAGAAAATATAAAAAATAAAATTAATGATATTGAAGAAAAAATTGAGGCAATTATTTTTTTGTCAAAAGAAATGATTACTATAAAAGAGCTAGCACAGTTTTATGGAATGGAATATTTTGAAATAGAGGAAATATTGCGTAATTTAAAGGAAAAACGGAAAAATACAGGAATAAATGTAAAAATTGAAAATGGAATCGTATGTCTTGTATCAAATCCACTTTTTGGCTCTGATGTAAAACGATTTTTTAATCCAGAAATGAAATTAAAGAAATTATCTCGTTCAGCAATGGAAACATTAGCAATCATCGCATATAAAGGGCCTATAACTAAAGCAGAAATAGAGAAAATCAGAAGTGTCGGTGTAGACAAGACTATGTCAAACCTATTGGAAAGAAAACTAATTTATATTTCTGGACGGAAAAAAACGGCTGGGACACCGAATTTGTACGAAGTAACAGATGATTTTTACAGTTATTTGAATATCCATGGAAAACAGGAACTGCCAGGAAGTGAGCAGTTTCAAAAAATTGAGCTGCTTTACAAAGAAGATGAGAAGGCAGAAAATGAAGATGTAAGTGAGAAAGAAAAATTAAATTCAGAAGAAGATTCGGAACTAAAAGCAAAAGAAGAAATTGAAAAAATAAAAGAGTAGAAAATAAAGAGGTAAATAAAATGAGATTAAATAAATTTATAGCTGAAACGGGATTTTGTTCACGTAGGAAGGCTGATGAACTGATAAATGAAGGAAGGGTTACAGTAAATAAGCACGAGGCGATTATTGGAATGGATGTGAAGCCTGAAGATGTGGTTAAAATTGATGGAGAAAGAGTAAAACTTAATACAAGATATGAATATTACATTTTAAACAAGCCTAAAAGAGTGATTTGCTCAAACGAAGACAAGTTTGGGCGTAGACTTGCAGTAGACTTTATAAAATCACGTGCCAGACTTTTTACTTATGGAAGATTAGACTTTATGACAGAAGGATTAATTATAATCAGTAACGATGGGGAAGTTTATAATCACGTGATGCATCCAAGAAAGAAATTGTACAAAAGCTATATTGCAAAAGTTAGCCGTGAAATTGAAGACAAGGATATTGAGGCACTGCAGCATGGAGTTGTAATTGACGGGAAAAGAACTGCACCAGCAAAAGTTAAGAAAATTGACAAAAAGGAACTTAGAATTGCAATTTTTGAAGGAAGAAATAGACAGATAAGAAAAATGCTGGAAACATTGGGATATAATGTTAATTCATTAAAACGTATTAAAGTGGGAGAACTTACGCTTGGGCATTTGCAAGTGGGAGAATATCGTGCTTTGAATGAAGATGAAATTAAATATCTGAAAAGTTTATAAATTTTCTGGCAGGAGGAAAAAATTGGGAAATAATAAAAAATCAATCTTTTTAATAGATTTTGATATAACAATCAGTAAAAAAGATTCGACAGATGTTTTGCTTGAAACACATCATCCTGAATTTAAACAGGAACTGCGAAAAAAATACAGAGCTGGAGAATATTCTATAAGGGAGTTTATAAAATATGGACTAGGTTCTCTAAATATCACAAAAGAGCAGTATATCCAGACTTTGCAGGAAAATGTGACAATTGATGAAACTTTTATAGATTTTGTAAAAAGCGGAGCAGAATTTAAAATCGTTAGTGCAGGTGCAAGGCTAAACGTACAAGGAACACTTTTGAAATATGGAATAAACTTACCAGATAGCGAAGTCATCTCGAACGATTTAAAATTTGACGGAGCAGATAAAAACCAAATTACTGTGGAGAATCCATTTTTGGACAAGGAAGGCTATTACGGTGTTGACAAGAAGGAAGCTGTAGAAAATTATAAGAAACAGGGTTACACAACTTATTTTGTAGGCGATGGTCCGTCTGATTACAAGGCATTGGAAGTGGCTGATTTTGCTTTTGTGAGAAAAGGGACTAGGGCGGTTAAGTTTTGTGAAGAAAATGGAATTGAATTTTTTGAGTTTGGGGATTTTGACGAGATTTTGGAATATAAAAAAATAAAGCAGTTATAAATTTAATATCTGAAAGAACAATTGATATGAAAAAAATGCAGAATGATTTGAATTTTGATAGGAGAAAATATGTTGCCATACGATGAAACAGACCCGCAAGATATTGAAAATTATGCAAAAAAATTGATAGGGAAAACCTTTTATGATGTATTAAGAGAATATTTTAAAGACAATGAATTGGAATTAGAAAAAACATTGAATAAAAATAAAGGTAAACTGGGAAACTTAATAGAGGAGTATTATTTTTATTATAAACCTAACAGCAATCCTAATCCAGATTTTCTAAAGGCTAATACAGAATTGAAAGTGACCCCATATATAAAAAATAAAAATGGAGAATTGAAGGCAAAAGAAAGACTTGTAATAGGTATGATTCCTAATGATAATCCGATAGAAACTGATTTTGAAAAATCTCATGTCTTAGAAAAATTACAATTAATTTTATTAATATTGTATTTTCATGATAAAAATAAAGATAAATTGGATTACAGCATTGATTTTGTTAAATTATTTTCAATTTTGGGAGAAAGTTGTAAAAAAGATTTAGAAATAATAAAAAAAGATTATAAAATAATAGTTGATAAAATAATTTCTGGAAATGCTCATAAATTGTCTGAAGGAGATACTAATTATTTGGGTGCTTGTACTAAGGGAAGCACAGCAGAAAAAAGTTTACAAAAGCAATATTACGGAGAAGTGCTTGCAAAAAGAAGAGCTTTTTCTCTGAAACAGTCATATATGTCTTATGTTTTAAACACTTATATTATTGGAAATGTATCAACTTATGACTCTATTGTTAAAGAAGACGAACCTGCATATTTTGAAGATGTAGTTTTGAAAAAGATATATGAAAATACAGGATTAACAATAGAAGAATTATGTAAAAAATATAATATAGAAAATAAACCGAAACATGTAAATAGTATCTTGATTTATAGAATGTTAGGAGTAAAAAGTGAAAATGCTGAGGAATTTGCAAAGGCAAATATAGAAATAAAAACAGTAAGAGTTGAAAAAAACAATCACACGAAAGAAAGCATGTCATTTCCAGCAATAAAAATAAAAAAATTTGTAAATGAGAATTTTGAAAATTCAGAAATTTATAATTTTTTTTCTGAAAAAAAATTTTTATTTGTTGTGTTTAAAAAAAATGAGGCAGATGAATATCAACTTACAGGAGCTAAGTTTTGGAATATGCCAATAGATGAACTGGAAACTGTTGGAATGATGGAGTGGAATTTATACAAGAATAAATTTAAAAAAGGTGTAAATTTTAAAATAGAAAAACAAAAAAATGGGAAAATAATAGTAAAGAACGACTTACCCAAAAAAAGTGAAACTAAAATTTTTCATTTGAGACCACATGCAAGAAAGTCAAAATATGTTATTAATGGCAGAGAATATGGAAATGGAAATTGCAAAGATGCAGATGAATTGCCAAATGGAGATAAAATGACAAAACAGAGTTTTTGGCTAAATAATAGCTACATTATTAAAATTATTGAAAATACAATAAAAAAAGTGGAGGAAAAATAATGGAGTTAACAGTTGCAGAATTATTTGCAGGTGTTGGAGGTTTCAGAGTTGGTTTGAATAAAATAAAGGATTTTGACAAAAAAACAGGATTAGCAAAAGAAAATAAAATATGGGATTTTGTCTGGGGAAATCAGTTTGAACCTTCAACAAAAGTACAACATGCGTATAATTGCTATGTGAAAAGATTTGGAATAGAAAATAATTCGAATGAAGATATAAATAAAGTTAACAAAAAATCGATACCTGAACATAATTTATTGGTTGGAGGTTTTCCTTGTCAGGATTATTCTGTAGCGAGAAGTCTTAGTGGGGAAAAGGGTATTGAGGGTAAAAAGGGAGTTTTATTCTGGGATATAAAAGATGTTTTAATTGAAAAAAAATCTCCTTTTGTACTTCTAGAAAATGTGGATAGACTTTTAAAATCGCCAGCAAGCAGGAGAGGAAGAGATTTTGCAATAATGCTCAAGACATTTGATGAATTAGGATATTATGTGCAATGGAGAGTTATAAATGCCGGAGATTACTCAATGCCGCAAAAAAGAAGAAGAGTTTTCATATTTGCTTTCAAGAAAAATTTGAAGTATAGTAAGGAATTTAGAAAAAACAAGGAAAATATTTTTAATAAAGTATTTCCAGTAATGATAGATTCTGAAAAAGAAATAGACCTGAATAAATATGAAAATGTCTTAAAAATAAGTGATGAGTATTCAGAAGGTAAATTTTTTGAAAGTGGAATAATGATAGATGGAACGGTTTTTCATTATAATGTAGATTCAATTAAAGAAGATATTTTTTCTTTAAAGGAAGTTATAGAAAAGGCAAAAAGTTACAATGATTTTGATTTGAAGGAATATTTAGTAACAGATGAAAAACTGGAAAAATGGAAATATTTAAAGGGTGGAAAAAGAATAGAAAGGAAAACAAAGGAAGGACATTCGTATATTTATAGTGAAGGAAATATGGCTTTTCCAGAAAATATGGAAGAACCGGCTAGGACACTGCTTACAAGTGAAGGCACAACAAATAGATCTTCACATATTATTTATGATAATAAGCAAAAAAAATACCGTACTTTAACTGAAATAGAATGTGAAATAATACAAATGTTTCCACCAAACTGGACAGATACAATGCCAAAAAGAAATAGATATTTTATGATGGGAAATGCTTTAGTAACAGGTATAATTTCACGATTGGAGCCGACTTTAAAAAAAATAATTGAGAATGAATAAAAAGCGTAAGGAGGAAAAAATTAAATGTTAAGCAAAGAAGATGTACTAAAAATAGCAGCACTTTCTAAATTGGAATTTTCAGAAAGTGAAATTGAGAAATTTAGGGTGGATTTGAATAAAATATTTGAGCATATGGAAGAGTTGAATGGGGTTGATACGACTGATGTAGAGCCACTTTTTAATGTGCTGGACTTAAAAGATAAATTGAGAGAAGATAAAGTTAGGGATGCTGGAATTAAGAAGGAAATTTTAGAAAATTCGCCTAATAAGGATGAGGAATTTATAATTGTTCCAAAAGTTGTTGGAGAAAATGCGGATAATTAGAAAAATTGGAAAGGTGAAAAAAATGAATTTATACAAAAAAACGGCTAGCGAACTGGCTGAAATGATAAAAAATAAAGAGATTACTTCAGAAGAAGTTACAAGAAATTTTTTAGATAGAATAAAAGCAGTTGAAGATAAGGTTGGGGCTTTTTCTAATATTTTTGAGGAGAAGGCATTGGAGCAGGCTCGAAAAATTGATGGGGAAAACAATGAAGAAGGAAGAAAAAAATATGAAAATACAGGACTTTTTGGAGTGCCTGTGGCGTTGAAGGATAATATTGTTTCAAAGGGAGATTTGACAACGGCGGCTTCACAAATTTTGAAAAATTATGTGGGAGTTTATGATGCTACTGTTGTGAAAAAGTTAAAGGAAGCTGGAGTAGTACTGGTTGGAAAGGCTAATATGGATGAGTTTGCGATGGGGTCTTCAAATGAAAATTCTTCGATAAAATCGGCTTCTAACCCTTGGGATTTGGAAAGAGTGCCAGGAGGAAGCAGTGGAGGATCGGCTGCTGCGGTTGCGGCTAGTGAAATACCTGTTGCTTTGGGAACAGATACTGGTGGAAGTATTAGACAGCCTGCGAGCTTAACTGGAACTGTGGGGATAAAGCCAACTTACGGAAGAGTTTCGAGATATGGGCTTATGGCATTCGGTTCTTCGCTGGATCAGATTGGGGCTTTGGCAAAAAGTTCACAAGATTTGGCAAGAGTTATGCAGATAATTTCAGGATACGATGAAAATGATCCGACAACTGCAGATGTGGAAGTGCCAGATTATTTATCTTTGCTTGAAAATGATATAACAGGATTAAAAATTGGGCTTCCAAAAGAATATTTTTCAGATGAACTGGATAAATCAATAAAGGAAGTTGTGGATAAAACTGTGGAAACGTTGAAAAAACTTGGAGCGGAAGTGAAGGAAGTATCGTTGCCTTACACAAAATACGCAATTTCCACTTATTATATAATTTCTTCGGCTGAGGCCGCTTCAAACTTGTCAAGATATGACGGAGTGAGATATGGAGTTAGAAAAAGTGATGAAAATATTGAGGAAATGTATGTAAAATCACGAACAGAAGGTTTTGGAGATGAAGTTAAGCGTAGAATTATGATTGGAAATTATGTGTTAAGTTCTGGATTTTATGATGCTTATTATAAAAAGGCTTCACAAGTTAGAAGATTAATAAGAGATGATTTTTCACGAGTTCTTTCAGAAGTCGACTTGATTTTGACACCAGTTTCTCCGACAACAGCATTTAAAAAAGGTGAAAAAAATACAGATCCTGTTCAAATGTATTTAGCTGATATCTACACAGTTTCAGTAAATATGGCAGGATTGCCTGCAATATCAGTGCCAGGTGGCTTTGTAAATGGACTTCCTGTGGGAATACAGCTGATTGGAAATTACTTTAGGGAAGATTTATTGTTTAATGTGGCGAATAAATTTGAGAAAGAACGTGGAGAGATAGAATATCCAGAACTTTAAAAAAGTGGAGGAAATATGAAGAAAATAAGAGTAATACTATTTTTGATGTTGAGTATCTGTATTTTAGTAAGCTGCGGGAATGATAAAAATACAACTGAAGAAAATAAAAAAAGTGAAAAATCAGATTACAATGGGATAAAAGAAATAGATTTTTCAAATAAGGATAATGAGAAATTAAAGAAATTTTTAGCTTTTTATACGAGTAATAAAGATAAATACATGTATTACTCTTCTGCTTTGGAAGAATATACATTAATGTTTGGATATGATTATTTATATGAAGTATATTTGATATCATTTATAAATGGAGAAAATGAATTTCAGGCTGATGAAGAAAAAGTTAATTCATTTAAAAGTTCTCTTGTAACATTTGATGAAAGATTTGGCAATGTTTATGAACAGTTTAAAAATCTCATTCCGTTAATTAAAGGAGAACTTAATAAGGGAATTGATAAAAATGGAAATGGGATTGATGAAAAATATAAAGAATTTATAGAATTAGCAGAAGAAAAAACAAAAATTATAGATGAAATAAAGCAGTATTATAGATCAAACGAATATAAAAGTGACAATTTTTCAAAAGGTAGAGAGTTAAATGATAAATATTTGGCTAACTACAAAGAAACAAAAGAAAAATACAGGGAAGTTTATAATTTATTTTTAGATACCGATATAGTACTTTTCAATAATGATATAAAATCTTCAAAAGATAAGAATTCATTGGCTAAAATGGATTTAATAAAGGCAAGACTGCTTTTGAAAATGTTTACAAAAGAGCTTTATGCTTCAAGTTTTCAGTTTGAATTTATTAAAGCAGGAACAGCTATTAATATAAATAATAGAGATTATATTGATAATTTAAAAAATATTCAACAGGCATTGGATAAAACTATTCAGGATATGGAAAAACTTGATGAAAAGACAATTGAAAAAGAAAACTTTAACCCAACAAAATATAAGGAAATAATAGCGGAAATGAAAAATCTGTCCATTTATTTGAAAGAAATAATTATTAGATTTGAGAAAACGGATTATAAAGAAATTATGCAAATAATTACAGAATTTACGATAAGAAATTATCTTATAGAGAGAGTAATAGAAACCTTGTAATTAGAAATATAAAAAGGCGGTTTGAATATGAAGTTTAGAAAAAAGTGTATTATTTTGTCATTAACATTATCAATATTAATATTGGGATGTGGTAAACAGCAAAAAGTAATTAATTCAAAAGATTATAGTGAAATTTCAGAAGTTGATATGAGTAATAAAGATATAAAAGCAGAAGAGTTACAAAATATATTATACCCGCTAATTTTGAATCCAGAGTTATTAAATAAATATGGGGATATAATATCTACTTATCGACTAGAAAGTTTTCCAGATATTTTTCACAATAACTACTCGGAGAATTTTTTAAATGAAAATAATAACTTTGTTACACCAAATGAAGAAAAAATTAATTCATTTCTTTCAAGTTATGAAGAAGTAGAATACAAACAATATTTTCAAAAAAATTCAAAAGAAATAAAAAATATGTTATCCAAAAAAGAAAAATATAAAAATGAGGAGTTTGATAAAAAGGCAGAAGAATTTATTGATTCCATTGAAGAAAAACTTATTATTATGGATGAAATAAGAAACTATTACAAGAATAAGGAATATCAAAAAGATAATTTTGAAAAAGGGAAAACTTTATCTGAAAAATATGTAAAAAGTTATAAAAATTCTCTTGAAAAATATGATAAATTTTTTCGTGAATTTACAAAGGTGAAACATATTGTTACGAAAAATGCAATCAGCGTCTTAAAATATAAACCTGATAAAGTTATGTCGTATAACAAATTAAAAATAAATTTACTTTGTGATATGTTCAGAGACAAGTTCTATGGTTCAAAATTGTATATTGATACTTCTAAACCTTTTGTTATAGAAGATAATGATAAGGAAAAATATGTAAATGAATTAAAAAGTATTCAAAAAACATTGGATCATACTATTTTTGATATGAGAAAATTAGATGTTTCAAAATTGTCGCAAGAAAATATAAGTAATGAAGAATTTAAAAACATGCTACAAAAGTTAGAAGATATTTCTAAAAATACAAAAGCTATAATAACAAAAATTGAAACTGGAAAAAATGATGAAGTAAATGAAATGATAAATGAATATTCAGAAAAAGTTGAGGAGTTGAAAAAAGAATAAAATTTCTCACAAATATTAAAAATTTTAAATGAAAGCAGGAATAGGAAAAATACAAAATTTGAAGAAGGGAATAAATAAAAAATGAGTATGGAATATGAAACAGTCATCGGACTGGAAGTGCATTGTCAATTGAAAACAAATACGAAAGTATGGTGTTCTTGTGATGCGGATTATGATAATAAAGAGCCTAATACTGCGGTATGCCCTATTTGTACAGGGCAGCCTGGGGCTTTACCAAAATTGAATGAAAAAGTGCTGGATTATGCGATAAAGGCGGCACTTGCACTTGGGTGCGAGATAAACAGGGAGAGTTATTTTGATAGAAAAAATTATTTTTATCCTGATTCGCCAAAAAATTATCAAATAACACAGTTTTTTAAGCCTTATGCTGAAAATGGAGTTTTGAAAATCACGACGAATAGTGGGAAGGAAGCAAGTGTCGGGATTGAAAGAATACAGATTGAGGAAGATACAGCAAAAAGTATTCATACGGCTTCTGAAACTTTGCTAAATTATAACAGAGCCTCTGTACCGTTAATCGAGATTATTTCAAAGCCTGAGATAAAAAATGCCGAGGAAGCGTATGCTTATTTGAATACATTGAAGGATAGGCTGAAATATACGAAAGTCAGTGATGTAAGTATGGAACTTGGATCACTTAGATGTGATGCTAATGTTTCTGTTAGAAAAAAAGGTGAAACAAAACTTGGGACTAGAACGGAAACTAAGAACTTGAACTCGTTTAAGGCGGTTGTAAAGGCGATTGAGTATGAGACAAACAGACAAATTGAAGTTCTTGAAAATGGAGGGCGTGTAGTTCAGGAAACAAGGCTTTGGGATGAGGAAAATGCGGTTACAAAGCCGATGAGAAGCAAAGAGGAAGCAATGGACTACAGATATTTTCCAGAGCCTGACTTGCCAGCGATTATCATTACTGAATCAAGACTTTCAAATGTAAAGGATGAAATGCCTGAATTTGCAGATGAGAAGGCAAAAAGATTTATTAATGAGTATAAATTGAATGAAATGGAAGCAGCGACTCTTTCATCAGAGCAGGAACTGGCTGAATATTATGAGGAAGTTGTAAAAGTTTCGGATGATGCAAGACTTGCGGCAAACTGGGTATTGACAGAAATTTTACGTGTGTTAAAAGAAAAAAATATTTCTATTGAGGAATTTTCTGTTGAGCCTGAAAATATCGGAAAATTAATTAAATTGATAAAAGCTAATACGATTAGTTCAAAAATAGCAAAGGATGTATTTGAAATATTGCTTTCAGAAAATAAAGATCCTGAAATTATCGTAAAGGAAAAAGGGCTTGTGCAAATTACAGACAACAGCGAAATTGAAAAGATTGTAGAGCAGGTGCTGGCTGAAAATTCTCAATCTGTAGAAGATTACAAGGCTGGAAAAAGTAATGCGCTAAAATATCTTGTGGGACAGTCAATGAGACTTTCTAAAGGTAAGGCCAATCCGCAAATGATTAATGAAATGATTTTAGCAAGACTTGAAGGTTAATATTGGTTAAATTAGGAGAAAAATGAAAAAGGGTAATAAAAAAAGTAGTATTATTGACAGGGCAAAGTCAAATATAGAAAAAAATAGAAAAGATCAAAAAACTGAAGAATTTTTGAAGGTATTTTTGAAATATTTAAATACATTTAGAGGAAGATTTGGTTTATTGGTTTTGTTTACAACGATAGGGTTTATTGCAATACTAGGAAAAGTTTACAGTATTCAGACAAAAGGTGGAAACAAATTAAGAGATGAAGGAGAAAAACAGTATTCATCAAAAAGCTTTACTAAAGCTAAAAGAGGGAAAATATCCACAAGTGATGGACAGGTTCTAGCTTATGACAATGAGCAGTTTATTATTAATCTTGATCCCAGCTTGATTGAAGAAAAAAATATTAATACAGTGCTAGAAATGTTGAAAACATATATTCCTAATCTAGAAACTGAGAAATATAAAAATGAGTATTTAAAACGTAAAACTGAACAGAAAAAATATTTGAAAATTGATTATATAATTCCTTATAACACAAAAATAGCTATTGAAGCTGAAATTGATAATGATATTAAAAACGTGAAAACTCTAAAAAAAGAGGGATATAAAAGAAGATATAAAGGTGTAACGTTTGAAACAATGTTTACAAGAAGTTATGTTCAAAATAATGCTTTTCAAGAGACAGTAGGTTTTGTTAATAAAGAAAATAAAGGTATGTATGGAATTGAAAAGTATTACGATAAAGAGCTTTCGGGTAAAACAGGTATTACGACAGGTCTTAGAAAAGTTCCAAAGGCATTGCAGGAAATTATGAAATTTGGAAAAATGAAGAAATCAGAAGACAGGAAAGAAGAAGAAGGTAATAATCTTGTCCTTACTATTGACAGTTTTATGCAGGATGCTCTTAATAGCGAACTGGAACAGGCTTATGTAGACCATAAGGCAGAATCGGCAATGGGAGTTTTGATAGAAGTAGAAACTGGTAAAGTGATTGCAATGTCTTCATACCCTAAATCAGAAGATAAATCAAATATAAAAAATAGAACTATTACAGATTTTTTTGAACCAGGGTCTATATTTAAGCCTATAACAGTTGCAATGGGTCTTGAAACAAAAAAAATTAATGAAAATACAAAGCTTTTTACAGGAGGTTCGATAAGAGTAGATGACAGAACTCTTAGAGAACATGACAATAGTGTGAGTGGTAGTTTAAGCCTAGCTGATGCGATTGCAAAATCTTCAAATGTAATAATGGTGAGAATAATGCTAATGTTGAACAATGATACTGTTCTTAATTATTTTTCAAATCTTGGATTAGGAACAAAAACAGGTATAGATACTTATTTTGAATCAACCAAAAAACTTGTTGAATCAAAAAGATTAAACAAGGTAGGAAAATCAACGATGGGTTATGGACAAGGGATTTCGATGACACAGATTCAGATAATGATGGCATTAAATGCAGTTATTAATGATGGGAAGTTATTAAAACCTTATTTGGTGGATAAAGTGGAAGATAGTAAAGGAAATATTGTCAAACAGAACAAACCTGTTGTAATAAGAAAAGTATTTAGTGACGAAGTTTCAAAATTAAGCCGAAGATATATGGAAGCGAGTGTAACTAGAGGAACTGGTAAAGAAGCATATATTGCTGGTTATCGTATTGGTGGAAAAACGGGAACTGCCCAAAAAGCAGAAAAGGGAGGATATAAAAATTTACATGTCAGCTCGTTTTTTGCATTTTTTCCAGTAGACAAGCCTAAATATGCTATATTAATAACAATTAATGAGCCTAAAGGAAACTTTATTTATGGTTCAGAAGTTGCTTTACCGACAGCAAGAAATGTATTGCAAAAATTAATTAACCATAAAAGAATTCAGCCAAATGGTCAAGTTAAGACACTTATTAAGAATACTGGATTTGTTGAGCAGGAAGTGAAAAAGGATTTAGGAAAAATTAAGAAGGATTTTGAAAAAAATATTATGCCTGATTTGACAGGAATTAGTCTTAGGGAATTTTTATCAATTTATCCGCAAGGGAAATTTTCACAATATGAGATTACTGGAAGTGGAAAGATTGTTTCCCAATTTCCTGAAAAAGGGACTAAACTTGATAAACAGACAAAGATACAGATAATGCTGGAATAAAGATATCTTTTATAAAAATTAATTGAGAAAGCAATGTTAAGGGGTAAAAATGTATTATTATGAAATTTATGTGGAAAATAATCAGGGAATATACACGTATAAATCGGAAGAGAAGTATGAAATTGGGCAATGGTGCATTGTCAATTTTATAAATAAGGATAAAATGGGGCTTATTGTAGCGATTGTTAATGAAAATCAGATACAATTTGATATTTCAAAAGTGAAAAAAATTAAGGATGTTGCCCCAGTCTTGTCTATCCCATCCGATATTATGCAGCTTATAAGATGGATAAAAAATTATTATATAAGTGATTATTATAGCGTAATAAAGGCAGTTTATCCAGGAGCATTGAAGTTAAATTATTCTAAAAAAGCCATTTTCCAAAAGGAATTTTCTGAAAATAATGAAACTTTGGAAGTGGAAAAAATTGAGGAAATAAAAAAATTTAACGAATATATGAAAAAACGTCAGGAAGTTACGGTTGCAACTTTGAAAAAGAATTTTTCCAGCGAAATTGTAGAAAAAGCTGTAAATGAAAAGGTTATTTCCATTGAAAAGAAAGTTATTTTAAATTCTAAAATTTCAAAAAGAGAAAAGGAAAAAAGTGAAATTGTAGAAAAGGAAATTATTTTGAATGATGAGCAGCAAAAGGCTGTGGATACGATAAAAAATAGTGAAAATCAGATTTTTCTGTTAAAGGGGATAACTGGCTCAGGGAAGACGGAAATTTATATTAACTTGATAAAGGAAGCCTTGAAACAAGGGTTTGGCAGTATTTTCCTAGTGCCTGAAATTTCGCTTACGGTTCAGATGATACAAAGGCTTGAGGAGGAATTTCACAATGAAGTGGCTATTCTTCACAGTAAACTTACAGACAAGGAAAAGCGGGAAGAATGGACTTTTATACGAAATGGCGGAAAGAAAATTGTGATTGGAGCAAGATCGGCGATTTTTGCACCTGTTCAGAACTTGAAATATATTATTGTGGATGAGGAGCATGAAAATACGTATAAGCAGGAGAATAATCCACGGTATCACGTAAAAAATGTGGCTATAAAAAGGGCATTTTTACAAAACGAAAATTTGAAAAAAGATGAAAAACTTCAAAAAAATAGTGAATTAGAGAAAAATGATAATTTGGAAGAAAATAAAATTGTAAAAAGTGAAAAGATAAAAGTGATTTTAGGTTCAGCAACTCCATCTTTTGAAACTTATTATCAGGCACAGCAGGGCGATATTGAATTAATTGAGCTCACAAAAAGGTATAAGAATGCTAAATTGCCAAAATTTAAAATTGTGGATTTGAATGAAACAACAGAAAATTTTTCAGAAGAATTGCTAGATAAGATTTCTCAGACTTTACAAAAAAATGAGCAGGTTATCTTGATTTTGAACAGGAAGGCATTTTCAAATTTGCTGAAATGCAAGGATTGTGGAGATATTCCAACTTGTCCGAACTGCAGTATTTCTTTAAACTATTACAAATATGATAATAGTCTCAAATGCCATTACTGTGGATATGAAAAACGCTTTAACAACACGTGTGATGAATGTGGTGGGCATAAAATGAGGCAAATTGGCGCTGGGACGGAAAAAATTGAAGAGGAATTAGCGACGGCGTTTCCATCGGCAAGAATAGTAAGAGTAGACTCTGAAAGCATAAAGACAAAGCAGAATTATGAAAAAACTTACAACGACTTTAAAAATCACAAATACGACATAATGCTCGGAACACAGATTATTGCAAAGGGACTGCATTTTTCAAACGTAACATTAGTCGGAGTAATTAATGCTGATATAATCTTAAATTTTCCAGATTTTCGGGCCTCGGAAAAGACTTTTCAGCTGTTGACACAGGCTTCAGGGCGTGCAGGACGTGGAGAAAAGGATGGGGAAGTGATTATTCAGACTTTTAATGGCGAAAATGATGTAATAAAAAAAACAATTGAAAGTGATTATGAAGGATATTACAAAAATGAGATGATTATGCGAAAAATGTTAAATTATCCGCCTTTTGGACGAATTGTAATTTTGATAATTTCAGCAACGGAAGAAAATTTGGTAATGGAAAAAGCCAAAATTTTGCGTGAAGAGATTATGAGAAATGTAAATGCATCTATGAATTTAACTCAAAATGATTTTATCTCAGATGCTTTCAAATCTCCGATTTACAAAATAAATGGAAGATACCGATACCAGATATTTTTTAAATTTGAAAGAGAAAATATCTTGAAAATTAAAAAAATTATAAAAAAATGTGTAGGCAAATTTCGGGAAAGGGAAAAGAAAGTTAGGGTTACAATTGATGTAGATTCTGTAAATATGATGTAATTTTTGTTTTTAAAAATATTTAATGTACTAAAGAAGTGGAATTTTAGGATTTTGCTTCTTTTTTTGTTGTATAGTAAAACTAGTTTAAAACAGAACTCAAAAATTATGACTATTTTACTCAAAC